>Ga0308009_10000011_pt1 | contig 245167 bp, 226 predicted proteins | sample Neamet127_FD_203134 | JGI IMG/M metagenome (GOLD analysis project Ga0308009, IMG submission 203134) | Marine microbial communities from water near the shore, Antarctic Ocean - #127 | ecosystem: Environmental > Aquatic > Marine > Unclassified | place: Southern Ocean | collected 2014-07-24 | reverse complement strand
CTTTGGGAGACAAAGCGCAAACATCACACCAGTCATGGCAACCACTGCCGACAAACTCATTACTAAAGTAAAGGATCCAGTGAGGTCGGCGACGACACCTCCGATTTGAGGCGAGACCATTTGGCCAATACCGAAAGCCAGAGTGCCAGCCGCAAAACTAGGACCGTAATCGGCGAGCGAAGCATTCTGAACGAAATACAACGTGATGGTTGCAGGAATACCACCGAAAATGAGTCCAAACCCTGCACAAATAATCAAGGTAGGGCTGAACCATCCCGGGAGAACCAGAAGACAGCATGCCCCCCAGAGCGTGAACGCTGTAGCTAAGCAGTTACGAGGACCAAACTTTCCCACCAGCTTCATAAAGAGAGGCCCACCAAAAATCATAGCGATACCAAGAATCGTGAACGCAAGAGAAGCGCGCCCACTTGTCCAGCCGCTGTCATCTTCAAGCCGAGTTGTTAGAAAGCCAAGCACCAGAATATACATGCAGCCAAATGACGTATAAGCCAGCGTTATCGGCAGCCAACCCTTTAATCGCTTGAGGGCCCCGAAACCCCCAAAGCCTCCTTTAGTTGGCGTATCTTTTTGTTTATGTTCAACAAACAAAAAAGTTATTGCTGTTACTGCAACGGCGATGGTTGCTTGGACTAGATACACGGTTCGCCAGCTGCTAGCGCCTGAAAGTGATCGCATGAAACCGCTGAGTTGACCTGAAAAAACTACGCCGAGCCCGATGCCGGCGCCTGCTAACCCAACGGCGAAGGCCCTTCGTTCAGGAGCTAATGCACCAGCTGCTATCACCGGTGATGGGATCCAGATGCAAGCTCCGCCGAGGCCACACAAGAACATGGCGATTGCTAGAGAAGTAACTCCTGAAGATGCAGCAGCGAGACTTAACCCCGTCGTAGAAAATATAAGCCCGATTCGCATGATCGTAAACAGTTTCAGTTTGCTCGTGGCGGTCGCCACAAGAACTGTGCCAACTAAATATGCACCGACATTTACCGTCGATAGTGAACCAGCGATGGTGTTAGATAACTCGAGGTCATCTCTAACTGCGGGAAGTAGAACACCGTAAGTGAAACGACCGAAAGCTTGAGCTACTCCGGCGCATAAAGCGATGATTAAGACGACAGCTAATCCCCGTGCCTTCATCGGCGACTGACATCAAAAACGAGGGGAGACATGAGCGGCTTAATCAACGAAGCTTTAGGTGGTCTCGGCAGCGACAGGGCGGCAATAGAGCCACCAAAAGCAAACACCGCAGAAAGCACTAGAACCAAAGCAAACGATCCTGTTAGGTCAGCAACGAGACCTCCGATTTGAGGCGAAATCATTTGAGCCACCCCGAACGCTAAGGTCCCGGCAGCGTAGCTAGGGCCGTAATCGGCGAGCGAAGCGTTCTGAACGAAATACAAGGTGACTGTTGATGGGATCCCACCAAAAATAAGACCGAACCCCACACAGAGAACCAAGGTGGGACTAAACCATCCTGGCAGAATCAGAAGGCAGCACAATCCCCACGCAGCAAATGCGGTAGCTAGGCAATTGCGAGGCCCAAACTTTCCGACCAGTTTCATGACCAATGGTCCACCAAATATCATTGCGACGCCAACGACTGTAAACGCGAGAGAAGCTCGACCGCTTGTCCAGTTGCTGTCATCCTCGAGTCGTGTCGACAAAAACCCAAGTACGAGAATGTACATGAGACCAAAAAATGAATAGGCCGCCGTTATTGACCGCCATCCTCGCATACGCGTTAACGCAGAGAAACCACCGAACCCTCCCTTGGAAGGAACGCTTTTTTGGTTGTGTGTAATGAAGAGGAAAGTCAATAGCGCTACAGCTACTGCGATAGCTGCCTGAATTAAATAGACCGTGCGCCATCCACTGTCACCTGAAACTGACCGCATGAAACCGCTGAGCTGTCCTGCAAAAACAATACCTAAACCGCCACCAGAAAAAACGAGCCCAATAGCTAACCCCCGGCGCTCCGGTGCTAATGCGTCAGAAGCGATGACAGGTGACGGAATCCAGATGCAAGCTCCGCCAAACCCACACAAAAACATCGCGACACCTAACACGAGCGCCCCTGGAGCTACTGCTGCAAGGACGAGGCCGCTAGTCGAAAATAGGAAACCTATTCGCATTACTGCCAATAGTTTAAGTCTGCCGGTAGCAGCAGCTACCACGATTGCCCCAAATAGGTAAGCGGCGACGTTGATAGTTAAAAGCGACCCCGCAATAGTGTTAGAAATGCCAAGATCATTACGAACCGCAGGCAGCAATATGCCGTATGTGAACCGACCGAATGATTGAGCAACGGCGCACCCAACTGCGATTAGCGCAACGACTCCAAAGCCTTTTAACTTCATGTACCTTTTCCAGATGTCTTGACCGGGAGTATGGATAGAGGGGTCAGCTTGATGTCGCGACGTCAAGCGGGGCGCCAAAAACTTCTATCTAAGGCGACGGAAGAGCCGATGCTCCTATTTGGCAGAACCACACCAAAGACTAAGTCAGTGTAACTTTTATGACGCAATGTTTGCTTCACTTGATGTAGATAAAACCGACCGACGGCCTTATTTCAGTTACTAACTAAATGTTCGTTACAATAAGGGATTCATTATCGAATCCGATGCCGTAATCAGATTGCTGATCTATCGTAAGAGCAGCTAGTGAAACAGTAATAAATTCTTTACCAGCAATATCGAATAAGACAGTTTTGAAATGACGTTAAACATGAACGCAGGTCGCACCGGACGTGTTCTTATATCGAGGGGAAGATAGTTATGTTGAGCGGAGTAACTGAACTAGCAGAGGCCTTTAGGAATGGATCCTCGAGCCCGTCTAAGGCAGTTGAACAATGCCTTGCGAAGATAGCTGAGGTCGACTCGTCTATCAAAGCATGGCAATCAGTATTCGCTGAAGAAGCGCTCGCCGCAGCAAAAATAGCCGACCAAGCATTCAAATCCGGAGAAGCACAAGGGCCTTTCGTTGGCATTCCGTTCGCCTTGAAGGACATTGTCGAAGTCGAAGGGAAAATTGCTACTGCGGGATGCGCAGAAAGACAAAACATAGTTTCTGACCGCAGCGCAGATGTCGCCAAGCTTCTACTTCAAGCAGGCGGAATTCTCGTAGGAAAAACCAAAACTGTAGAATTCGCTTTCGGTGGCTGGGGAACAAATCAACACATGGGAACACCGCTAAACCCATGGGATCTTCAGAACCCTAGAACCCCAGGCGGCTCATCCTCGGGATCCGGAGCCGCTGTCTCCTCAGGAATGATTCCGTGCGCTATCGGAACAGATACTGGAGGGTCGGTAAGATTACCCGCAGCTTTTTGCGGAATTGTAGGGCTCAAAACAACCAAAGATTTGATTTCAACCGATGGAATTGTTCCGTTGTCGCACACCCTAGACACTCCTGGCCCATTAGCGCGAAGCGTCAATGACGCTGCGTTAATGTTCCTTGCCTTAACAGGCGCTAGTGGTCCACAAGATTACGAAAATTGGCTAAACAAAAATGGAATATGGTCTGAGGTGACTGCGAGTATTGCCGAATTGCGAATGTGTTCTCTTGGAGAGCGAGAACGTGAAGGAGTCGATGCAGAAGTATTGGAAAGCTATGACGAATCCATTGAAGATCTTCGCCGGCTAGGTGCAAAAATTACGCCCCTTGACCCGCCCAAACCTTTTGAGGAACTTAAGGAAGCTAACGGCATCATCACGACCGCTGAAGGCTATTTCTATCACGGGGATTTAATGGCTAATCCGGATTCACAAGTAGATGAACATGTAAGGCAGCGTTTTCTAGCTGGTGTTAACTTGACTGCAAAAGACTACATTTCGGCAATACAGAAACGCGTCGAAGATCAAAAAGAGTTTTTCACATCGATAGCTAATGCCGATGCATACCTGACACCAACTACACCGATGCTTCCTTTGCCATTAGACGGGCTTAACGAGAATGAAACGCCAGCACGTTTCACCCGGCCAGGCAATTATCTCAACATGTGCGGAATTAGTGTTCCTGGGAAAGTATCAAAAACAAATTTACCCACTGCTTTGCAAATTTTGTGCCGACCTAATGAAGAGGCTCTAACTTTACGAATTGCAGCCGCGTACGAAACTCAACGTGGGGCACTCGCCGACCCGCCAGGCTTCGCCGGAACCTGATGAATCTAAAGTATTAAAAGCTAGTTGTATCGTCTATGAATCGCTGCCACCTGGAAGGGCTTTTGCTATGAGTTGGGAACAAGAAGTTGCAGAATTAGAGCGGAGACTGGGTCTCGTTCAACAAATGGGAGGCGAAGAAAGCGTCAATTTTCATCATGGGCGAGGAAAGCTGACAGTTCGCGAAAGAATTAACGCGCTTCAAGATCCTGGAACTTTTCGCGAGATTGGCGCTCTTGCCGGAACCCCTGTATTTGATGAAAATGGTTTCTTGGAAAGCCTCACACCGGCTAATTACGTCATCGGTACAGCTGAACTCGATGGCCGACGAACTGTTCTTTGTGGAGGGGACTTTACGATTCGTGGCGGCGCTGCAGAGGGCAACATCGGCGGAAAGTACGTAGTGGCAGAGAAACTGGCGCGAGATCACCGTATGCCGCTTATACGGCTTCTAGATGCCACAGGGGGAAGTGTCAAAACATTCGAAAAACTAGGACACACGTATCTGCCAGATGTCGAATCTCCAGATTTGTCAACCGAACTTTTAAGTCAAGTCCCCGTCGTTTCAGCTGTTCTGGGATCAGTCGCAGGACTTCCAGCTATTCAAGCATGTCTGTCTCATCTCAGCATAATGGTGAAGGACACTAGCCAAGTATTTGTTGCCGGACCTGCAGTAGTTAAAGAAGGAATCGGGATTGATATCACCAAAGAGGACCTCGGTGATGAACGAGTCCAAATTCCTAATGGCGTAATAGATAATTTAGCCGAAAATGAACAGGACGCCTTCGAACAAACTCGAAGGTTCCTCTCTTACCTTCCTTCAAATGTTTGGGAAATGGCGCCGCGATCTGAGCCCAAAGATCCGGTAGGTCGAAGGGAAGAGATGTTGATAGAAGCAATACCTCGCATAAAAAGAAGGATCTATTACCCGCACAAGATCCTTGATGCTGTCCTAGACATTGACTCTTTTTTCGAGATAGCGCCGTTGTCAGGAAGGGCTCACATAACCGGCTTGGGTCGATTAGATGGTTATCCCGTTGGGGTAATGATTAACAACCCGCTTTATTACGGCGGAGCAATGGGCCCACTCGAAGCCGAAAAGGCAATGCGATTAGTCCAGCTATGTGACACCTTCCACCTTCCCCTAATTTGGCTATGCGATGAGCCGGGTTTCCATGTCGGGCCCGAAAATGAAGCGCGTGGAATTCTTCGCGGTGGAGCACGAGCCCTGACGGTCTTCTCATCTTCTAAAATGCCGTATATCTCTATCCTTATGAGGCAATGTTATGGCGTCGCCGGCGGCCTTCACGTTCGACACAGCGGCATGTACCAAAGGTATGCGTGGCCATCAGTTCATGCAGGTTCGATGCACATAGAGGGCGGAACAATGGTCGCATATAAGAGAGAAATTCAGAACGCTGAAGATCCGAAAGCGAAACGAGAAGAGATAGAAGCACGACTAGAAGCCATCGCTTCTCCGTTCAGGAACGCACACGCAATGGATATTGAAAATCTGATCGACCCGAGAGACACAAGGCCCTTACTCTGCGAATTCGTGCAACAAGCTCAAACCATTCTTAAGACCCAGCTCGGGCCAACAGCGGGAGCATCTTTTAGGCCCTAGAACTAAGCAGTTACTTCATCGACGATTGAGTCAATCATCGCTGAAACGTCATAAGCTGGTTCCCAACCCCACTCATCTCGAGCAAATTGGTCATCGATTCGCACATTCGCTGCAGCGGAATCTGCCGAATGTGAAAAAGATATTTCGGATCCAGGGATCCTATTTGCCACAGCTTCAGCTAATTCGCCTGCAGTAGGTGTGGGTCGCGGCCCATCAACCAAATAATTGATTGAACGGATTGCCTCAAACGGCGCCTCAGCCAATTCAACAGCAGCCCGAGCAGCGTCTTTGTAGTGCATGATCGCTATTACAGTCTCAGGTGGTACCCAAACCTCAAATGGTTCACCTGCGGCAGAACGTTCAATCATCCAACTCGTGTATTGGGCAAGACTCCAAGTTGTAACCCCAGGCCCAACAATCGACGGGTACCGCAAGCTTCTAAAGTCCAATCCGTATTTCGACCTGTAATAAGCTCCAAGGTTCTCTGCGAAGACCTTAGTAACACCATAAATAGTGTTAGGCCTCTGCAGAGAAAGATCATTTAAAGGCTCTGAACCAACATCACGCCCATAAGTACCAATAGAGCTGGCGAAAATAAATTGCTCAGTGCCGACAGTACGAGCAGCCTCAATAGTTTCTATAAAACCAACAGCGTTTATTTCTAATAATGACTGAGGATCATTTTCTCCCGGCCCAGTCAATATTGCCCCAAAATGGTAGATAGTAGACGGCGCAATCTTTTCGATAAGACCCCCTGTGCTTCCAGGAGTAGCTAAGTCAAACTGATGTAACTGAACCTGATCCGCTACACCTTCAAGGCGCCCTAAATTCCCAGACCTATGACCAACATGGACTTCTTCACCCTTGTCGAGCAAAATTCGAACAATTTCAGCGCCGATGAAGCCGGTACCACCAGTAATAAGTGTTGACATAGCTACAGGATGACATGATCTGGCGGTGAAGCGCTTCGATTAGTAGCTTTAAGGTATGACTTCCATAGATAGTCGAAGAAAACGTGTAGTGAAGAACTGGGGACTGACAGATGAAATCGTCATCGTCCGTTCTGGGTCCCTTGTGCCAATCGATGGTACTGACATGTACTACCCCTATCAGCCCCACCCTAATTTTGCGTATCTCGCTGCCGTTGGAGTTCCTGAGGCTCTGCTAACTTACGATGCCAAACAAAACCATTGGGAAACCTTCGGACCAAGAGCTACAACTGATGAGTTAGTTTGGGAGCAATCAGCGCAGAACCTCGGCATGCCGGTAGCTGAACTACAAGAATGGCTTGCTAGCAGACCTAACCGCAAAATCTGCGAGGCGAACACTGATCCACGTCTGAATCAAGGAATCGGTGAGGCCCGAATATACAAAGACGAAGATGAATTAGAGGATCTGCGCAGCGCAGCGTTAACTAGCCAAGCCGGCTTCGATTGGGTTTTCGCAAATGCATCCGTCGGGATGACTGAACGCGAGATACAAGTTGGTATGGAAGCAGAATTCTTCAAAGCCGGAGCTCCGCGAACGGCATATCCGAGCATCGTTGCAAGCGGACCAAACGGTGCATTCCTGCATTTTTTTTACGGTCAAGATGACACCTTACGCCCCACCAGCAGAAGCATCGAAGCTGGCGATATGTTGCTGATCGATGCAGGTGGCCAAATCGGCGGATACGCCAGCGATGTGACTCGATCCATGGTCGTTGGGGCTGAACCAACAGACATCCAAAACTTTCTTTGGCACCTCATCCAAAGAACTCAAGAAGTTGCAATAGACAGATGTCGCCCCGGAGCTGAATGGAGAGAAATCCATTTGGAGTCAGCGAAGATAATCGGAAGTGGGCTTATAGAACTAGGTCTTATAAAGGGTGACATAGATTCGTTAGTGTCATCTGGTGCGGTCGCATTGTTCTACCCTCATGGTCTCGGTCACCTCATCGGGTTAGCTGTTCATGACTCTGGTGGATATCAGAAAAGCCGCGAACCAAGCTCGCACCCACAACTGCGCTACCTAAGGACCGACAGAGTATTGGAAACAGGCATGATCACAAGCGTTGAGCCGGGTGTCTACTTCATCGAGGCTCTACTAGGAGATCCAAAGAATCAGCACAAATTCGCTGACGAAGTAAACTTCAAATTAGCCGACGACATGAAAAATTTTGGTGGTATCCGCATCGAAGATGACATTCATATCACCGATAAAGGGCCAGAAAACTTAAGCTCGGCGATAGCCAAACCATTAGTAATCAACTGGCGATAAATCATAACTTGAATTCCCTTGAAGGTTAAGAAACGAGCCAAAGTGACACAGGTAAAGCACTCTTACGATGCCGTAATAATTGGGGCAGGAATAATTGGTTGCGGGATCGGGTTCGAGCTGAGCAGACGGGGAGTCAGAACAGCAGTAATCGAAAAAAATGTTGGACCTGGTGAGGGTTCAACGAGTGCCTCCTCAGCTATTATTCGTTTTACCTATTCAACGTATTCAGCGGTAGCTATGGCATACGAAGGTTTAAGATACTGGGAAAACTGGCAGGACTATCTACAAAATAAAAATCGGTTTACTACTCCAAGCTTTCATCAATGCGGCATGTTCGCTGTCAAAAGTAAACAAGTTCACTATCTTAAATCATTGCCGCACTTTGACCAGATAGGCATCCCATATGAGCATTGGGGAATCGACGAAATAAAAAATCGCATACCCAGTTTTGACTCTCGCATATTTGGCCCCCCGAGCCGTCCGAGCGATGATGCATTCTGGGATGAGCCAACCGAAGTGATGGAAGGCGGATTGTTCACCCCCGAAGCCGGTTATATAAGCGACCCAAGGCTCGCTGCTCAGAATCTTCATCAGGTAGCCGAACAGAAAAAATGTTCATTCTACTTCAAAAGCGAAGTCGAACAGATCTTGACAAAAAGCAACAGGGTTCAAGGAGTGAAACTTGCAGATGGCACCAACATCGATGCTCCTATCATTATTAACGCTGCCGGTCCCTACAGCGGAACTATCAATGCAATGGCTCACGTTCTTGAGGACATGTCAATAAAAACGCGACCGCTACGTCAGGAGGTTTCTCTAGTTCCTTCCTCGAAAGACCTTGATTTTGAAAAAATGGGCATGGCGATAGCAGATGACGATGTCGGGATTTACCTACGCCCTGAAACTGGGAATAATATTTTAGTAGGAGGAACTGAACCGGAATGCGATCCATTACGGTGGGTATCCGCAGATCATCAAGGTGAAATTGACCCAGAACAATGGGAAGCGCAAGTTTTGCGATTAAACCGAAGAATCCCAAGTACAGGTGTGCCTCACCAAAAACTTGGAGTAGTAGGCGTTTACGACGTTTCAGACGACTGGAGTCCTATCTACGACGCTACAAGTTTGGATGGCTTCTATGTAGCTATTGGAACCAGCGGAAATCAATTCAAAAATGCGCCAATAGCAGCTCATTGCATGGCGGAACTAGTACTCGCAGTGGAGAGTGGATATGACCACGAGACACAACCGCTTGTTGTGACCGGACCGCACACAAATCTAAAGATAGATATGGGTACTTTTCGTCGCAACCGACCAATTAATCCTGACTCTCCTATGTCTGTGCATGGATAGCCAACAAAACTATTTCCAAGCAAAAACAGGTTGTTCGAGATGGTCAATACGAACATTATTTCCCTCATAGGCCACAGCCCGAAATTGATACAAAAGCGCTCCAGTCGGAGCGTGAATCAAATCGCCTCCAATGGGAAGCTGGACGACTGGGTCTGGGCTCTCAGGAATTTTCACAAAACGAGGAGAATCAGGTCGAGCTAACTCGCGAATAGAAACCCTGTGAATAGATGCCACTTCATCAGGGTTTGCTATTGGTTCGACTCCGTCTTCAATCCAAAATACGAAAGGTGAAATGACATAACCTGAGCGAGTTGAATAATCATCGAGACGCCCAAGGAAATTAGCAGCACTCAACTTAAGACCGACTTCTTCGTGGGCCTCGCGCATGGCTGCATCAAGTGAAGTTTCAGAACCGTCGACCCTGCCTCCAGGAAGAGCCCATTGACCCGGGTGGTCCTTAAGCCTCGCCCCTCGCCGAGTCAAGAGCACCGCAGCGCCACCTGCAGTGCCCTCAATGGACCCCGTCAAAGTGTCATCTTCACGAATCCCAGGAATATCGGACATTAATTTCAGCCGTTGTTCTGCACCGAATTTTGCGGCGCTTTCGTCGTAACCATGAACTGAGTTATCACTATCAAGAATTATGAGGCATACCGAAGCACGGATAAGTCCTTCAGTGTCAGACTCTCTGACTTCATGCTGGTCTAAATTTTTCACTATTCGCGCACGAAGGTCTTGGTCAAAAACTACATCGTTAGTCATTTAGGAAGTATCGCGCACTACTGCAAGGTGCGGAGTTGACTATTCTCTATTAATAAGACTCTGAAAGGTGATATTGGCATGCAAGTTAAAAATCTTGACGACGTAAGTTTCGGAGCAGTTGTTTCAAATATCGATTTAGAAAATCTTGATGAAGAACAATTTGATGAGTTGCATCAACTGTGGCTGGACAGAGCACTTCTAATATTTCCTGGAGCGAAACTGACTCTTGAAGCGCAAGATACGTTCGCGAAACGTTTTGGAAAACTAGAATTTCCTAGAGCAGTACCAATATCAAATATTGATAAAGATGGAAAAGTTCATTCGCAGGGAAATGATGACGTGGTGAAATCTCTGAGAGGAAACGAGGGATGGCACCATGATTCGACGTACATGCCGATCCAAGCAAAGGGAGCTGTCTTCAGCGCAGAAATTATTCCTGAGGAAGGCGGATCAACTGGATGGGCCGACATGCGCGCCGCATATGAGCAACTCGATGACCAATTACGAAAAAAAATCAATGGATTGACTGCGTACCACTCCCTGTATTACAGCCAAGCTCGAGCAGGCTATTTACCTTCGAACCAAAACGAAGATGGCACATACGAGATGTATGGTTACCACGACCAAGAAGTTCCTTTACGGCCGTTAGTGAAGGTGCACCCAGAAACCGGCCGTCCGAACCTTGTTATTGGAAGGCATGCGCATGACATAACGGGAATGGACGCTCAAGAGTCAGAATCCTTACTTGACGAGTTAAACGACTGGGCTTGCCAAGAACCACGCACCTACCATCACCAATGGAAGGTAGGAGACGTGGTTATCTGGGATAACCGGCGCCTTATGCACCGAGGAACACCATTTGATATGTCCAAACCGAGAAGAATGTGGCACACCCGAATAGCGGGAGAACCACAAACCGAATTAGCCCTCAACCACTGAAAATCCTATGAGCCTTATTAAAAAAATCCGATCCGATATGACAGATGCCATGAAGGCAAAAAATAAGTTAACTGTCTCTACTCTGAGGTCGGTGATAGCAGCAGTTCAACAAGCAGAAGTAGCGGGTTCTGCATCATCAACTCTCACAGATGAAGAAGTCCTAAAAGTTATTAGCGCTCAAGCTAAGCGTCGCGTCGAAGCAGCAGAAGCATTCGACGCAGGGAATCGACCAGAACAAGCTGAAGCAGAGCGCCTCGAACTCGAAATTTTGACAACTTACTTACCAACCCAGCTTGATGAAAGTGAAGTTAAAATCATAGTTGCAGAAACTTTAGCCGAAGGAAGTTTCTCATCAATGAAAGATATGGGCGCAGCGATGAAAGCTGTAAACGAAAAAATTGATGGACGAGCCGAAGGCCGACTAATTGCCGACCTGGTCAAATCAGAACTCTCATGACAAAACCTAAGCACATCGTCCTCATAGGGTTTCTCCAAGCCCAAAACTGCACCACAATTCCAGCCGCCTGGCGGCATCCAGATGCTCGCCATGACGTGACGAGCGCAAGCTTTTACCAACATGTAGGACAAACTCTAGAACGTGGAAAATTTGACTTAGGCTTTTTCGATGACAGGCTTGCTATGCCAGACCTCTACGGAGGAGATCACCGCCATACTGTTGAAAACGGCATTCGCTGCGTCAAACTTGACCCGGTTACAGTTCTGACAGCTATGGGCATGTCAACTGAACGCCTCGGCTTAGGTGCGACATACTCAACCTCTTACTACGAACCGTTCCATGTAGCTCGAGTTTTCGCCACTTTAGACCATATGAGCGAGGGCAGAGCAGCATGGAATGTTGTCACCTCAGTTAACGACAATGAAGCCAAGAACATGGGTCTATCAGAAGCGCCTGCCCATGACGTTCGCTATGACCGCGCCGATGAGTTCATGGAAGTAGTCCATGGTCATTGGGACAGCTGGGAGATAGACGCTATCGAAGCCAATAGAGAAACAGGTCGATACGCCGACGGTGACAAAGTCCACCGACTGGACCATGAAGGAAAATTTTACAATTCGCGTGGCCCATTCACCGTGCCGCGCACACCCCAAGGGCATCCCGTGGTCATCCAAGCAGGCCAAAGCGGCCGAGGTGTCGATTTCGCCGCTCGATGGGGAGAACTACTATTCATGAGTAACCCATCTTTAGCTGGCGCCAAAGCCAACTATGCGGCGACCAAAAACGCAATCGCAGCTGCGGGACGCGACCCGGAGCAAGTAAAGATAGCGAATCTTACGTTTCCAGTTGTTGGGCGCACCATGGCCGAAGCTGAAGATAAACGGGCGGCATATGACGAGCTGCCAAATCTGATAGACGACTTGTCCTTACTGTCAGAGGGACTTAATTTCGACTTTTCAATTAAAGACTTAGACACACCGCTTAGCGATACAGATGTCCAAGAAATGACAGGAATCCAAGGTATCAGGAATCAAGTCCTAGAAGTCACGGGGAAAGACAACCCAACAGTCAGAGATTTCGTTAATGTGTCCGGCAGAGGCCGGTTAGCTCACCCGGTAGTTGGTGGCCCAGTCGAACTAGCTGACCATTTCGAAGAATGGTTTACCAGCTCAGCCTGCGACGGTTTCGTGATTGCTGGAACGCACATGCCGGGAGCTTTCGAAGACTTCGTGGACTTAGTTGTACCGGAACTCCAAAAACGAGGGCTCTTCAGAAATGAATACCAAGGGACAACGCTGCGAGATCACCTAGGCATAGATTTACCGGAACGCGGAAGTTGGCGTCGTTAGCTAGCAGAGAGATTCTCGGCGAACGAATCAACAATCTGTGACCCGGTAGCCATAAATATTGGATCGAGCGCAGCCAAGGATCTTAATGCGTTACCCAAAGCCTGGATCCTGAAAGGCTGTCCTGTGAGCCAGGGACGTAAAGTCAGCATCAGAAGGCGACCTGTTTGCTGACCATCTGCATGCATCTTCGAACCCGCCGCAACAATCATTCGCTCCCAGCTATCTAAAGAAGCGCGACGAGTCCATAAAGCGAACTCATCGTCTAACTCTAAAAATAATGGCAACGCAGTCAGATCACCATCTACCGTTGACATCTTGTAGGGCTGCTCGTCGTTAGGCCAATCGCACAGATAGCTAAGGCCTGCAGAGGCAGCTAGCTGAGGCGTTCGTGATGACTCAACACCTTCGGGTGATAGCCACCCTCGAGGACGCAGGCCAGTCTGTTGCTCCAAGATGTTCAGCGAAGAACCAATAGTTTCAATTTCTTCATCAGCACTCATTTTTGAGGTAATCAGTTGGCTAGCAGCAATTCCATGTCCAATAAGCTCACAGCCCCTTTGCATGCAATGCTCTATTAGCCAGGGATATTGCAAAGCTGTAGTTGCGTCAACAGCTATCGTGGCGGGAACACCGTGCCGATCTAACATATCTAAGACTCTAAATATGCCTACCCTGTGCCCATATTCGCGATGCGTAAGTTGAACGTAATCAGGAGCAGGAAATTTGATTAGCCCTCCGCTAGGAGAGCGGAGGCTGTAGGAGCCTTCAGGGGGCTCCCATTCGTAATGTTCTAAAATGACAAGAGCTCCGAGCGCTAGAGGAGCGTCTTTTGGCCAACGCAAAATTGGACGTTCAGGAAGCGGCGACCATTCGTAATGTTGGTGATCCATACCTTCTTGCCGGTCAGCAGGCATTTGGTTCCCCTGAAATACGAGCAGCATGCTCAACGAAATTGTCGTAGCTGTGCTCAATGAAATGGTCAGCGATCTCTGACGCTGTTGGCTGCCAAACATCATCATGACCCAAGACGTAATCCAACATTTCGTCTAAGGCATCAATCCGGTGAGGCATCCCCATCAAGTATGGATGAATAGCTAGAGCCATTACGCGACCAGACTGGCCGCCCTCTTCGTAAAGCGTGTCAAATTGATTCTTGACCATCGTTACAAAATCTTGCGGATCGTGATGCTCTAAAAAAACAGGCACATCGTTTAGCTCAATGCTGTAAGGAACCGAAACAAGTTTGCCGTTTTGGACCTTGATAGGAACTGGCTGATCGTCATGTAACCAGTCAGCGTGATAAGTAAGTCCGGCTTCGGCCATAAGGTCCGGAGTTCGTGCAGTATTTGAAACTGCAGGACCAAGCATCCCGCGTAGCTCCTGACCCGTATGTCGTCTAAGAGACGTAATACAATCAACATAAAATTCTTGCTCTTCGCTCTCAGTCAAAGAGGAGAGATATCGGGTGTTGTAAATTCCATGACTCATGATCTCCCATCCGCGATCAGCCATGGCTTTTCCGATTTGTGGATAATGATCAAAAACCGCCAAATTAGTTGAAGCCGTGCATCTGACATTATGGCTATCAAGGACGTCAAGCATCCGCCAGAACCCGACACGGTTGCCGTAATCGCGATGTGCGTACCCTTGAACATCAGGGTGTGGTGAACGCGGCCATGGATTCCGTCGAGGGTCACGGGGAGGTAAATATTCATAATGCTCAACGTTTGGCGCTACCCAAAAAGCCACTCGTGCCCCATCGGGCCACGAAATAGTCGGCCGGTCCACCATTGGAAGATAATCGATCCGGTTTGGGGGCAAAGCCATAACTGAACAGTATCCAATAGAAACACTTTAAGACGAGCGTGCTGGCTAAATGTCTATGGGGGGCTAATGTCGAGATATTCAACTGAGAACGGGGAACCAGATGCTTGACCAATACAGGGTTCTTGACTTAACAGACGAACGAGGACACATCGCGGGTTTTATGTTCGCTCAAATGGGGGCAGAAGTAATAGCGATAGAAGGCCCCGAAGGGTCCCCAGCCAGGAAACTCGCACCATTTGCACACGACGTAGAAAGTGAAGATACGTCTCTCCACCATTGGGCTTATAACCGAGGCAAAAAAAGTGTTGTCCTTGACATAACAACGCCCCAAGGACAGCAGACGCTTAAAGATCTGGCAGCTGGCGCTGACATTCTTATCGAGTCCTCCGGAACCGGTACTTTGAACCAATTAGGACTCGGTTACCAACAGCTATCAGAGATCAATCCATCTTTAATTTATGTTTCTATTACGGCCTTTGGGAGCGAAGGACCCAAAGCAACGTGGGCCTCATCAGATATTTCAATCCAGGCTTCCGCAGGAAACATGGTTTTAACAGGTGAACAAGACCGGGCGCCTTTAAGGGCTGGAGGAACTATTCCTCAAGCGTACGCAAATGCTGCATCGGAGGCAGTTGGTGCGGCTCTTATAGCAATGCATGAACGCCAAACTGTTTCAGGACTTGGTCAACACATTGACATTTCAGCCCAACAAAGCATGAACCAAGCTACCCAGTCATCTTCGTTAGCGACTCCGTTGGGAGCATCGCTAGCAACGAGAATCGCAGGCGGAGTGATGCTAAACGGCATGAAAGTGCAGCTTATGTGGCCATGCAGCGATGGGTACGTATCTGTAAGTTTCCTGTTCGGACCAAGTTTTGGTGTTTTTAGCAAAAAGCTCATGGATTGGATTTTCGAAGAAGGTTTCTGCGATGAATCCACGCGAGACAAAAACTGGTTTGAGTACGCCTTCATGCTTGTCGATGGGCGCGAAACGCCGGAAGAATACGAACGCGTAAAAGACGTTATTGGAACTTTTTTGTTAACTAAAAATAAAGATGAGTTACTCGCGGCCGCTCTGTCTCGCAGGCTTCTCATAACTCCGATAACAACAACCGCAGAAGTCGTGAACAGCGAACAGCTAGATTTTCGTGACTACTGGGAATATGTGGAGCAGGGTGAACATGGGACTATCAAATACCCAGGGCCATTTGCGAAATTCAGTGAGTCCCCGCTAACCAAATTAAGTGCCCCTCCAACGTTGGGTGAGCACACCAAACAAATACTTGAAGGACCTCAAAGAAATCCGACTAACGCCGTTAAAGCAAAAGTAAATTCAACTGCTCGGCCGCTAGAAGGACTAAAAATTCTTGACTTTATGTGGGCGATGGCGGGACCTGCGGCTTCGCGCGTTCTTGCTGATTATGGTGCTCAAATAGTTCGAGTTGAATCATCCAACAAAATTGATGCAGTCAGGACGCTCGCTCCATTTCCAAATGACGTCGCTGATCCAGAGCTTTCAGGAATTTTTCATAACATGAATGCTGGGAAACGCGGTCTAACCCTTGACATGGGAAAACCTGGCGCAATTGATGTTGTATGGGATCTCATCGAGTGGGCCGATGTCATTATGGAGTCATTTTCGCCCAAAGCTATGGTCGCTTGGGGAATCGATTATGCTCAAATCGCTGAGCGATACCCGGAAAAAATTATGACCTCGAGCTGTTTAATGGGGCAAACCGGTCCTCTTTCTCTACTCGCAGGTTTTGGAACAATGGCATCCGCGATCTCAGGATTCTTTTACCCCGTTGGCTGGACCGACCGTCCGCCGTGTGGGCCTTATAGCGCCTACACCGACTACACGTCGCCTAGATGGTTAGTCGCCTCGGTGATGGGCGCCTTAGAGCATAAACGTCGTACCGGAGACGGCCAATATGTGGATCTATCTCAAGCAGAAGCTGCATTGCACCTAATGAGCGCAGCACTCCTCGAGTACTCAATTAACGATCGAATCTGGGAAAGCGCAGGTAACCGTGACTTAGTCTTTGCGCCTAATGGTGTCTACGCCACAGCAGGCGAAGACCGTTGGATAGCTATTAGCTGCACCAATGACTCAGATTGGCTTGCGCTTGTAGAAGAAATGAAAAGACCGGACTTAGCTTCTATTCCTTTAGATGAGCGACATAGACGTCATGATGAAATAGATGAGATCATCAGCCAATGGGTGGCGCTCCTCGAAGGAGAAGAGCTTATGCATCGGCTCCAAGAGTTGGGGATAGCTTCGCATGTAGTCCAAAACTCGCCAGAGCTCTTAGCTGACCCACAGCTAATTCACCGCAATCAGTTCGTTGAAGTCATCCATCCAAGCTACGAACCTTTCTTCGTAGATGGAACGCGTTTCAAACTTTCTCGCACTCCAGCAGAAATAACTAATTCGGGACCAAATTTTGGCGAGCACACTTTTGAGATACTGGCTGACTATCTGGAATACGATGGTGACAAAATCGCAGAACTTGCGATCGCGGAACTTCTCGAATAGCTCTACTCCGGGATTTCATTAGCGACGAATCTTGTATTACAGCGATGAGAGAGAACTAGTTTCGTGCTTCCATAGCCGCCACCTGAAAAGCTTTTGATGACGATAGGAGATCGAGCTTTTACCAGGTGTCAACCATCGGCCGCTTTTTGCCCTTGCGAGGTTCAGGATCAGGGGCAGACTTTAGAGCCATCGATATCCAGGTGCGACTTTCTGCTGGGTCAATCACATCATCTAATTCAAATGATGTCGCAGTGCTTACTGCTTTTCCGCTTTCGTATAGCTTCGCTACCATCATCTCGTAGTAAGCAATTCGCTCCTCGGGGTCTTCGATAGCTTCCATTTCTTTGCGGTAGCCAAGTTTTACGAAGCCTTCTAGCCCCATTCCGCCGAACTCTCCGGTAGGCCATGAGACACAAAAAATAGGTGCCTTGAAACTGCCGCCGGCCATTGCCTGAGCTCCTAGACCGTAGCCTTTTCTTAAAACAATCGTCATAAATGGCACTGTGACGCTAGCGGATGTGACAAACATTCTCGAAGCATGCCGCACTGTCGCAGCGTATTCAGCTTCGGGCCCAACCATGATTCCCGGGGTGTCACATAAAAAAATGAGAGGGATATCATGTGCATCGCAAAGTTGCATGAAACGGCTGCCTTTATCGCCAACGTCAGCGTCGATAGCGCCGCCTAGGTGATGATTATTGTTAGCGATAATACCGACGGCACGTCCTTCTATTCGACCAAATGAGGTGACGCACCCAGGTCCCCAGCCTTTACGAATCTCTAGCACAGAGTCAACATCACACATTTTCTCAATAATGTTGCGCACGTCGTAGGCACGCAGTCGATTCTCGGGAATTGAGTGCCGCAGCTCGCGTTGGTCATGCGATTCCCATTCAGATGTGGTGCCTTGGAAGTAAGAAAGATATTTTTTAGCTACTTCAACAGCTTCCTCCTCATCTTTCACGAGGATATCTATTACCCCATTTGGGTATTGAACGTCAGTTGGGCCAACTTCTTCTGGCCGAAAGACTCCGAGTCCTCCGCCTTCAATCATCGCTGGCCCACCTATCCCGATATTTGAGCCTTCAGTAGCGATGATCACATCGCAACATCCCAGAAGAACAGCATTCCCGGCGAAGCAGCGACCATTGGTGATTCCTACTAGCGGTACTAGTCCGCTGAGTTTCGCAAACAATGTAAAAGCCCAGCAATCGAGTCCAATGCCGATGCCATCTGTGTCGCCGGGCCGCCCGCCTCCGCCTTCGGCAAACAAAACAGTTGGAAGTTTATTAAGTTCTGCAACTTCGAAAAGGCGGTCTTTCTTTCGGTGGTTGTATAAACCTTGGGTTCCAGCAAGAACCATGTAGTCATAGGACATGACCATTGTTTGGGAAACTTTTTCGTCAAAAAGATGGCCATTGACGCTCCCGACTCCGGCCACCATTCCGTCGCCCTGAGTATTGGAAATTAGATCGTCCATGCTTCGTCTTCGTCTTTGAGCAGCGACCATTAAAGCCCCGTACTCAATGAACGTGTCCGGGTCGACTAGCTGAGCAACGTTTTCCCTAGCTGTGCGGTGTCCTCGGTCATGGCGCTTTTTCACCGCTGTAGGCTTTGATTCGTCAAGACCTATCTGGTGACGGTCGAATACTTCTTGCAGGTCGGGGCGAACATAATCAAGGTCTACGGAGGAGTCAATTTCTTGGGCTTGGAGGTCGACATCGGCTTCTTCAATAAATAAAAGCGGGTGTGCTTCATAAACGGTATCGCCTGGTTTAACTCCGACTAGTCGAACTATGCCACTGAGTGTTGACGCAATGACGTGCTCCATTTTCATTGCTTCCATAACTAGAATCGGGCTCCCTTCAGCTACAAGATCACCTTCTTGAACCGAAAGTGAAACAATTGTTCCTTGAAGTGGCGCTTCGACTGCTTGACTACCCGCAGGACCGTGTGCGCTAGCAGCTGACCTTTCTGCTGGCGCCGGAGAAGCTGAGGTAAGTGATGAATTAGTACCACTAAGATCGCCATGTTCAAGCACTGCAAGTGGGTCTCTGCTGACTTGCACTCCTGCTAATGGTGCCGCAGAAGTAGGTAGTTGGTGCTGTTCGTTCTTGCTAGCTGCTTCAGCAAGCGCAGCACCGTTTTGGCTAATGAAATTAGTAGTTAGGTCGTTTTCTTGAACTTCTGTCCGGTCTAGTAACGCTATTAAGTAACCGATATTCGTTTCGACTCCTTCAATATGGAATTCTTCCAATGCTCTACGGGTTCGGCGAATGGCATCTGCGTAAGAGGAGCTTGATGAGTAGCCGATGACTTTAGCTAGAAGAGAATCATAATTTGGGCTCGTCGAGTATCCGGTATATCCATATGTGTCAACTCGAACTCCAGGTCCGCTAGGTGGGTTGAACGTCGTAAGGGTGCCACCGGTAGGACGAGCGGTTCCCTCAGGGGTCATTGTCTCGGTATTGATTCTGCACTGGATCGCGTGACCACGCGGCTCAGGAATTTCGGCTTGTGTCAATCCCAGGTCCGAAAGCGATTCTCCTCCAATAATTCGAATCTGACTCTGGACTAGGTCTACGCCGGTCACGGCTTCAGTTACGGTGTGCTCGACCTGCAGGCGCGCATTGGTTTCAATAAAAGCGACATTGTTAGGGTCGTTTGCGTCGACGAGAAACTCCCATGTTCCGAGGCCTCTATAGCCAGCGTGTTGAGCCATCTTGACGGCGGCACTAGCTAAAAGCGTGCGCGTGCTGTCAGGAAGAGTAGGAGAGGGTGCTATCTCAATAATCTTCTGATTCTGTCGCTGGATAGTGCATTCTCTCTCGCCTAAATGACTGACTTGGTTGCCATCACCAATGATTTGAATCTCAATGTGGCGAGCCGCTTCGATAAGTTTTTCTACATAAACGTCCCCGTTACCAAATGCAGCTTTTGCTTCGCTTTGACAACGCTCATAGGCAGATGCTAAATCATCACCGGCTCGGACTGGACGCATACCCCGGCCTCCGCCACCGGCAATAGCTTTGATCATCACCGACCCGTGTTGATCGGCGAATGCTCGAACATCTTCAAGCGTCGTTGGGCCAGACGTAGCTGGAGCTAGAGGCACGTTGAGTTCAGTCGCTAAGGCTCGAGCGGCAGTTTTGTCTCCGAAAAGAGCTAAATGCTGCGCCGAAGGACCAACAAATTTTAGGCCATTTGCCTCCGCAGCTCCTGCGAAATCAGCATTCTCAGCTAGGAAACCATATCCAGGATGAATTGCATCGCACCCTTCGGACAAGGCGCTTTGGATAATTTGGTTTATATCCAAGTAGGCAGATGCTCCGCTCCCATTTAGAGAAATCGCAGCGTCTGCCATCTGCACATGGAGCGATTGGGCATCGTCTTGGCTATAAACCGCCACGGCGGTGATCCCTAAATCACGTGCAGCCCGGATAATCCGGACAGCTATTTCGCCTCGGTTAGCGATTAGTAACTTCTGAACACTCATGAGATCTCCTTGGCACACACGGCGAACAAAGTTTTAGTGCATAGCGGAACTCAATGCGCTTCTAACTGCGAGGTAATGGGTCTAAAATGACCACAACCTGACGAATATGGCTTAGCTCAAGGCCTCGCTCATCAATAAAAACAGCGTCAGTGGTTGACCAATGTTTCCCTTTTCGTAGTTCAACGCCTCTCCAGCGTCCGGCAACTGTTACTGAGCCGCCGGCCCTATGAGCTGATAAGTGCTGAATCTTGCCGGAAGCATGGATGCCAGCAGGAAACCTGTAGCTATGCCGGATTAGGGGCGTCATCTGCCCGGGCGCCCATGAAGGATGGACAAGAGGGGCGACCGAAGGGTCATCTGACTGCCAGCGAAAGTCATCATCAACAATTCGGGAAGTCATCCATTCGTTGTGTTCTTTCAGCCCAATGGGCACCGACATTGCTGGGTAATCGATATCGGTTGGGATTTGATCTGGGCCAGTGAAAGTGGGTTTGGTCGCAGGAGGAACTGGGTTTCGAGAAGTCGGTAAAACAAAGGCTGGCCTCCAGGGGCCATCGCCGAGACCGATAGTCCCTTCGATAGTGATTCGGTTGTCACTAACGGCGCGTTGGGTGATAATTCCTACGCCAGAATCCGATGGGTCAGGAATGACTTCAGTGTGAAGCTCATCACCAGTAAATACTGGCCTTGGAAATCTGATGTCCGCCCAACCATGTGAAAGCCATGAATCGCCAGCGGCATCGAGAATCGCAGGAACCATCCAGCCGTAGGTATGGATACCTGCGACAATCGGCCCGGCGTAGCCGTAGCCGCCAGCTTTTTCATCATGAATTGGGTTTGCGTTAACTACTTCGGGTGGATCTGGAAGAGCAACCTTTGAACATTCAGACCGAATAATTTCAGACATCTAGCTGTTTCTTAGGGTGCGGTCAAACATTGAAGAAAGTAACTCCCAGTGTCTTTCAGCAGCCGACTTATTAAATAACGGTCTCTGTGGGAAGACGAATCCGTGGTCAACATCCATGACCCACTCAGAAGTGTGTTCCACGCCGGCTGTATCTAACGCATCGACGAGTCGATCAAAGTGCGGTTTGTCCACGTAATGATCTCGTTCGGCAGCCATAACCAATACTTCAGCAGAGATTTCAGAAGCCCGAGAATGCGGTGAGTCTTCTCCGTCGACGGCTAAACGAACCCCATGGATAGTCGCTGCGGCCTTGATCACATTTGGGAACTCTGCGGCGACCCACAAAGCAAAAGGCCCACTCATGCAATACCCGGTTACACCAACCGATGAGGCGTCTGCAGCTTCGACCGTTTCTGCATATGCAATTAGGTCCCCGACATCTTCGGCGACCATTCTATTAGTCAGATTCCCCATAAGTTCATACATGTATTGAGCACTAGCTGGGTCCTCACGATGGACAGTGAAGGAGGGTGTGTCGCGATAATACAAGTTAGGGAGCATCACATAATATCCGTTAGCGCTAATACGCCGAGCCATATCATGAAGCTCTTCTCTCTTACCAGGAGCATCCATCAAAAATAGAACCACAGGGAATGGACCAGATGTCTCAGGGTGGGTAACGAAAGTAGACATTGTTCCGTTAGTAGTAGCGAGCTCTAAATTTTGTTCAATCATTGCGTGGCCTTAAGTTCTTGGCCCATGGACCGGGCTGCGTAGAGTGTGTCGGCGTATTCTTCCATCCGAACTATTTTGTCATCCTCGCAGGTGTAGACCCAACAATACTGATTGTCGTAATCGCTTCCGGTTGCTTTAGCTGTGGCCAATAGTCGTTGTTGCACCACGGCCATTCCGCCATCGACAATGATGTTACGAATCTCAAGGTTAAACGGCTTAGATAAATCAAAGTTGTTTTTAACAGTCCGGCCACCTAACTCAGCTGCAACTTCTTCGCCAAAGACTTGACGGTTCTCATCTGATGGAACAGTAGTAACGCTTTGAGGTAACTGCCACACAACTTCGTCCGCCAAACAGTCCTTGACTGTTTTTGAATCTCCAGTAGTTAAGGCTTCATAATATCGCGCAATTAACGATCGAGTTTGTTCAGTGTTCATGGTGGACAGTTCATCATGTCATGGCTCTAGTCTGTTGAAAAAGTTAAGAAAAGCCTAAAAGTAGTTGTAAAATTTCATTGACTTAATCTCACGTTTTGTTTAGTGCGGCTTCAGCATCTGCAATGTCTGCAGGGTGTTATTGCCAATTTTGTTGATAGCTAGGTGCGCAAAGGCCGGCGTTAATAAAATTTTTCAAAATTAAGCCTCGCTGTGTTTGGGCTTAGATTATTTCAGTAATTGAGCCAGTGGCGGCAACTATCTACACAAGAGGCGGACATCTCAACGCAGTAATGCTTGCGTTAACGCAGACCGGAGATAGCTACGTCGGGGTGTGTTAGAAAATAAGTATGCAATCTTTACCTTGGACGCCTCAGTATTTTCTATATGAAGATATTCGACCAGAAGTAGCTCGAATCACTATTAATCGGCCCGAAGTCCGAAATGCTATAAATACCCCAGCGCATAAAGAATGGAGCGATCTTCTTGACTTCGCAGCTAACGATGACAGCATCTCGATAATTGTTATAACAGGAAGCGGTAAGCAAGCTTTTTGTGCTGGTCGCGATCTGAAATATCTGTCAAAAATTCAAAACTCATCTGATGAAGAAAAAGCTGAAGATGCTGAAACCATGTCTCAGGTGACAAAGCTCATAGAACGGTTTGATTACCCGAAACCGTTAATAGGGCAAGTGAATGGTGTTGCATTTGGCGGCGGATTCGAAGTTGCTATGGCATGTGATTTGGTTGTGGCGGCCGACCACGTACTGTTTGGGCTTCCTGAGCCCCGTCGAGGTATATATGCCGGCGGTGGGGGAGTTCATCGACTTCCACGCCAGGTCCCGTTGAAACTAGCTATGGAGTATCTGTTAACCGGGAATTCGCTGACAGCAAAGCGAGCTTTAGACATCGGTTTAGTGAATCGCGTCGTGCCCTTCGAACAGTTAGAAAGTAGCGTTAATGAACTAATCGATGACATTTTGTTAGGGGCGCCATTATCGATCCAGGCTACGAAGCAAGCTTCAGCCAGGGGTCTCGGCCTTCCGTTAGAAGAAGCTTTTTACCGCAGCTACCCAGCAGTAGAGAAAATGATGGCAAGCGAAGATGCCCGAGAAGGGCCGAAAGCTTTCGCAGAAAAACGAACCCCACTCTGGAAAGGCCGATAAAAAACAGGTTTGCGAAACTCGCTGAAGGGTTAGTCCTTGCTAACCCGATAAGACTGGCCCATAACCAAACAAGCTAAGGCACCCAGAACGATTGCCATCCCTACGAATTGCAAAAAAACAAGGCTCTCACCGAGAAATAGCCAAGCGAGAATACCCGAAGTAACGGGAATCACCAAAGTTAAAGTTGACCCCAACCAAGCCGGAATTCTTCCTAAAGACCAGTTCATTAGCATGTGAGAAGCGAACCCAGGACCAATCGCCAAGACCACAAGCCAGGTCCAAGCATTGGCAGAAGGCATAACGAACAGCTGCCCGGAGAATAAGGCGAAAGGTGTGGCAAAAAGAGCGCAGACTAGAGCGCTTGCCCCTGTGTACTGCGACGACTCTATATGTTCCGAGCTTCGTTTCGAAAAAATAAAATAACTTGTCCAAGCTATTACCGTAGCGATTGAAAGAAGGTCACCTTTCGGACTCCATTCTGGAAGACCCGACGAACCAAATAAAACCACTGCCACTCCAACGAGGGCGACCATCGCCAAACCCCAATCACGACGCTTTGGACGTTCTCCGAAAAGCCTGCCAGCGATTAAAAGCATTATTACAGGCTGGCACGAGCCAATTACCGTGGCGTTAGCAACGGTAGTCATTCTCAAAGCGGTGAAAAAAAGCATGATGTCGGCACCGAGCGCAACTCCACCCATCCAAGAAAATTTGAATGAGCTCAACCTGAGCGGCGTTCCACGTACCCACAGAAAAACTATAACGATTATCGCATAAATCCAGATCCTCCAGAAAGTAACTGAAAGAGGGCCTAGCTCATCTATGCCTTTTGCAATGACACCAGACGCAGCCCAGCCGACCATTGCCAGGCCGGCAGCCGGTAATCCACGAGAAATATCTTGAGGAGGAGCGCTCACCCCTTTTTAGATAACTGCACTGAAATGGGTTCCGGGTCAATCGAGTATCGAAAATCGCAATGAGATGCACCATTCATAATGGTTTGTGTTCGTTCAAAGTTGATATCTGAATTGAACCCTTCGACCATCGTTCCATCACGATTGCAAGAGAACAAAGCGCCAAGCTCAGGAATACCTAGTTCCGTGTACATCTCGGCGTAATGGCAGCGAACAACGTTGAACGCAAAAACATTTTCAGTTTGCTCAATTACGTCTATTTCGAGTGCTCCGCCTTTTGTCCAGTTTTCGAGAGAATCAGCAAAGGCTCCAATATCATTTGCCCCAAGAGCTTCAGCTAGCTCAGCTCCTTGTGATTTGGCAACTGAAACAACGACCTCTCGTGCTATTGCTTGGACCTTCTCTTCGCCGAACTCCTCACCGAGCCGATCTATCAAAGGCGCAACGATCCGGGCTTCTATCTCTCGTCGCTTCAGTACGCCAATATCGTTCAGCGTGTCTGGTGGGCTTATTGGCTGTTTGTCGTTCACTACTCCAGGCTGCCATCTAAATAGCGGCTTAGGAAATCAAATATAGAAAACTTTCAAAACGTAATCATTACGTCTGGGTGGTCTTTGAAATGTAAGAGAGCATCGGGTTGGTCAATGGCTTCTAAGTTGTGAACTGGCCTCCCATGCACTGTTTCTCGTACAGCTAACTCCACTAGTTTCCCACTTCGTGTTCTTGGTATCAGCGGCACTTGCGCTATGACCGATGGAACATGTCTAGGCGATGCTCCGATTCGTATCTGCTGCTTAATTCGTTGTCGTAACTCATCGTCAAGAACCAGATCAGGTCGCAGCCGTACGAACAACACAACTCGAGTATCAGCCCCAATATTTTGGCCAATGACGACGCTCTCTAAAACTTCATCGACTACATCAACTTGTCTATAGATCTCCGCAGTTCCGATGCGAATACCGCCGGGATTTAAAGTTGCATCGGAGCGCCCAGAAATAATCATGCCACCTGATTCGGTCCATTCTGCGAAATCGCCATGATGCCAAACGTTCGGAAAACGCTCAAAATATGCGGAACGGTATAACCGATCGTCTGTGTCCTTCCAAAACTCTAAAGGCATAGACGGGAAAGGGTTGGCGCAAACTAGCTCTCCTCGGGTCCCTGCTCCAGCAGCAGTTCCATCGTCGTTAAAAACCTGCATATCCAGGCCTAAAGAAGAACCTTGTATTTCGCCGGAATAAACAGATTGCACAGGGTTACCTGTTACGAAACATCCGCAGATATCAGTTCCGCCAGAAAATGAAGTTAAGTGAACATCTTTTTTGATGTTCTCATAAACATACTCGAAACCTTCAGGAGCGAGAGGTGAGCCACAAGAGGCAACCACTTTCATGTCGGCGAAATTGTGTGTGTCTAGTGGCCTTAGCCCCTCCTTCATAACCGCCTCGATGTACTTGGCGCTTACTCCAAAAAAATGAGGCTGTGTCTCTTGAGCAATATCGAAAAGCCGGTCAGGCGTCGGGTGGAAAGGTGAGCCATCGTAAAGAATTAAAGACACACCGCACGAAAGCCCTGCTATTAACCAGTTCCACATCATCCAACCAGTCGTGGTGAAATAAAACATTCGGTCACCGAATGACAAATCACAATGAAGCAATAGCTCCGACCAATGTTTTAGAAGAATGCCACCTGAGCGGTGAACAATGCACTTAGGTTTTCCAGTGGTACCTGATGAGTAGAGAATATAAATCGGGTGATTGAATGGCAACCGAGTAAATTCTGGTTGTTGCATATTTGACTCATCAACCCAGTCAAGCCAAGGAGTCATTTTCGAACTTAAACCAGCACTCGCTGTTTGAGGATCGTAAGGTGCAACGACTACTTTTTGGATAGACGGGATGCTTTCAGCAACAGCTAAAATTTTTTCCGTAATGTCGTGCCTGACGCCAGCATAAAAATATGCGTCGGTCGCGATCAGGACTTTTGGCTCAATTTGACTGAAACGATCAATAATGCCATTAGCGCCGAAATCAGGGCTAGTCGACGAATAAACAGCACCGATACTCGCTGCTGCTAAGAAAGCAATTATCGCCTCTGGGCCATTAGGTAAAACTGTCGCGACTCGGTCTCCAATTGTCACTCCTTCTGCCAATAATGCTCGTTGAGTTCTGCCAACAGCGAGCCTTAATTCTGAGAACGTAAGCGAACGTTTGACAGCGCTTTCTCCGAAGTAAGTGATTGCTATTTGCTCGTCGTTCCGTTGCAGGTAGTTCTCAGCGAAATTCAATTGTCCCTCTGGGAAAAAAGATGCTGCAGGGCCTAAATCATCTTTTATATCGATGTCCCCTAAGTCTCCGATTCCATTTGCGTGTGCCCATACCTGGCGCCAGAAAGGTCCCGGTTCGGCTACCGACCAGCTGTGCAGATCTGAGTAGTCGAACTCATCCAACGGCAATTTGGCGTTGTTAGCGAACTCCCACATGTTGGTTGAGCAAATTCTGGGTAGATCGGGTGTCCACAATTTTTTGCTCATGTTGCTTCCGCTTTCGCAATTTGTTGTCTCATGAAAATATTAGCCCTTTGAACTTACGGGATCCAGGAGCACTAACCGGTGTAAGGTGCTAACTATGAAGGCTATTTGCGATGACTTGAACGATGAAACGGCTGCTTTGGGAGAGATAACCCGGACGCTCACCGAAGACCAATGGAAGCTCCCCACCCCCGCAGAAGGCTGGGATACACGAGAAACTATAATTCACCTCGGAATGGCAGATTTAGCTGCGAGCATGGCGGTGCTGGAGCCAACAAATTTTTTGGCGCTGCGAGAAAAAATGATACGCGGCGAGTCAGAGCTCCACGAAATTTCCGATGTTGACGTTCATGGACTCTCAGGAGAAAAGCTTTGGGATTGGTTTGCTTATGAACGCAACCGGATGACAGACGCTTTCCGAAGCTTGGAGCCGAAAGCTCGAATTCCATGGTTTGGACCTGATATGGGAGCGTTGTCGTTCGCTACGGCTCGTCTAATGGAAACATGGTCACATGGTCATGATGTTGCAGACACATTTGGTCGTGAGTTTCCCAGAAGCGACAGGCTGAGACACGTCGCTCATATCGGTGTTACTACACGAGGCTGGAGCTATGTTAATCGGGGATTAGAAGCGCCAGACGTTGCTGTGCGAGTGGAACTCAACGCTCCGAGTGGCGAAACTTGGACCTGGGGACCAGAAAACTCAAATGAAATTGTGAGAGCGGATGCGTATGAGTTCTGCCTTGTGGTTACTCAACGCCGACGCGCTTCGGAAGCCACTATGGACATAGAAGGGGAAGCAGCAAAAGAATGGATGGAGCTAGCGCAAGCATTTGCTGGCCCTCCTACTGATGCGAACGAAGGTAGAGTCGCTAAGGTCTGACTAATGCTCATTATCGGACTTACCGGCGGAATCGGTGTTGGAAAAACAACCGTATGTTCACTCCTTGCAAATCGAGGCGCGCACGTCATCGATGTGGATGAACTTGGTCGTCAAATCATTAGGCCTGGGGGCATCGCTGTCGATACTCTTAAAGCCCATTTCGGAGATAGCGTCGGCGACAATCAAGGCGGAATCGACCGTCCTGCTTTGGCTTCAATAGTTTTCGAAGACGAAGAACAGTTAGCAGCTCTCAACGCTATAAGCCACCCATTTATCAATGAGCTTCTAGATGAGAGGGTAGAAGAATCTTCGAAAGATTCAATAATTATTTTTGATATGGCAGTGCTTGTTGAAAGCTCGCTCGGATACGGAAACAGAAACCCGTATGAAATTGTGGTTACGGTTGAAGCACCTATGAAAATCCGTATTGAACGGCTAGAACAAAGAGGCCTATCTGCTCAAGACGCTAATTCCCGTATCGAATCACAAGCATCAGACGAGGACCGTCGAGCCGTGTCGCAGTTCATCATCACTAATGGTGGAGATATAGACGAACTCGAAGTTGCGGTAGATGAGCTATGGGTTGCTCTTCAAAAACTTTACCTGGAGAAGAACAGTTGAAAGTCGACATGCATGGCTAGCGACTATCCGCCGACTCGCCACATACTCCGACATCTCCGTCTATCTCATACCACTGATGAAAACGGAAACATATCTGGCGCTATGCCGATACTTCCGGACATGCTAGACGCTGGTGGTTGGCTTCGGCTTGGAGTCATGGCGACTCTTGTTGACTCAGTTGCAGGTCATCATGGGGTTATGCAAGTGCAGCCTGACTGGGTTGCAACTTTACAACTTGGAACGGTTCTGACTGCCCAACCTTCTGGGGATGAAGTGCGCGCTTACTGCGAACCGATGCGTATAGGCAGAAATAATGTGGTGACTGAAACGCGTATAGAAGATCAGAATGGATTGATAGGACACTCTCTTTGTACCTTTGCGCGTTTACCAGCACGTCCAGGCTTTGAACTACCAAAAATTGCTACCCGAAGTCGAGTCGTAGATTACGCAGAAGAAAACGAAGAGTCACCTCGTCCGAATTTTGATGATTATCTTCAAATGAATATCAACCCACATAAACCTATTATTGAATTGCCTCATCACTCAAGGATTTACAACTCATTTGGCTCCATCCAAGGAGGAGCGGTAGTCGTCCTAGTGGAGAGGATGGCGCGACATATCGCCGAACTAGAAGATGGACGTGACGCCCGTTGTATCACTGCAGATGTTCACTACCTAGCACAAGCTAAGGATGGGCCTTTCAAAGTCGAAGGAGAAGTGCTTCGTAAAGACTCGATGGGAGTCACCAGCCAAGTAACCATCAGAGACCTCGGGAGCGGACGGCTACTAGATGTAGCAACTGCTTCAGCGGTTTACCTTTAAGGGGAATTTGAATGCCTATAAAGGCTATTTTTCATGTAAACGTGAATTGTTCTAATCTAGACATTTCTAGGCCTTTCTATGAAAATCTTGGATTTCAGACCGTTCTAGATTTGCCAACAGGTGGCGACTCAGATCTCGCCGCCGGATTAGCTATGCCGGATTGTTCAGGTAGAGCTGCAATAATGATGTTGGACCCATCGGAAAGCCGACAGGCACGTCTCGACCTAATTGAATGGGCATCCCCATTAGATGACGCGAGCCCCTACGAGCATTTAGCCAGGCTTGGAATTAACCGAATCGCATTGTGGACTATTGGTCTCGATGAGGAGTACCAACGTCTAAAGACATGCGGAGTGGAGTTTCTGTCTGAACCTCTGTTTATGGGTGGTCATACAAAGTTTGTCTGTTTTAAAGACCCTGACGGAGTGATTATCGAACTAATCGAATTTCACAAAAACCCAACTGAACTCAACTGATAGGACGAACACAATGGATCTTGGATTAAAAGGCAAGGTTGTTCTCATCTCCGGCGGTTACCGAGGTACTGGTGCCGGTACAGCTCAGGTACTCGCTGCGGAAGGCGCAAAAGTCGCAGTCCATGGTTTCCATATAGCTCAAGCAGACGAAGTAGTGGCAAAGATTACAGCTGTCAATCTTGATGCGGCTTCTGTTGACGGTGATCTAAGTACCAATGCAGGAGTGAAAAGAATCGTCGACCAAACCACAGAAGCCTTCGGACCAATAGATATTTTGGTGAATAACTACGGCGCTCCCAGCCAGACTAATTGGGACACCTCGCCTGAGACGTGGCTAGAAGGTTGGGACAAGAATGTGCTGAGTGGTGTAAGGCTGACGCAGGCCGTGATTCCCGGTATGCGCGAGAAAAAATGGGGTCGGATTGTTTTCGTTGGAACCATCGGGACTGAGAAGCCGAGTAACAAAAATCCTGACTATTACAGCGCTAAGGGAGCTTTACCAACCTTGGTTAGAAGCCTTGCCAAAGAACTCCAAGGAAGCGGAGTTACTGCGAATTTGGTTAGCCCAGGCATGATAGCAACAGATGAAGTGAGAGAAATGGTGCTTCGTCGAGCTGCTCGCGAAGGAATCGACACATGGCATGAAGCTGAAAAATGGGCAGTTGCAAATATGATGCCAAACCTGACAAGGCGCATACCAACTCCGGAGGACATAGGCAGATTTATTGCATTCGCGGCTAGCGAAGCAGCATGGCACCTAACTGGAGCAGATTTAAAAGTCGATGGTGGCGCGGTAGACGCCTAAAAAGAGCAAAAACTCAAAGTCCCACGTCGCAGATACCATCTCACACCTATGGACACTCAGATTACGCGAATGCTTGCCTTTGATCTTGATGGCACTCTTCTCAAATCAAATGGTTCACTATCACCAAGAGTCGAGACGGCCATCCATGAAGCTCACAATCAAGGGCTCGTTATTGTACTCGCAACTGGCCGCCCATGGGCCATGACGAAACCAGTGGCAGATTTACTCGGTTGTGTCGACTACGGCGTTTGTCTCAACGGGGCAGTCGTTATGGATGCAAACAACGAAAAAATTATTGATATAAGGTCGATGAGCAAAGAACAAGCAGTAGATGCCGCTGTTATTGCTAGAAATCTGCTGGGCAACGTGGCCTTAGCGGCTGATATGGCTGATGGGTCACACATTTGGGAACACTCTTTTGTCTCTGATTTCCCGCCCGGTCTAGTAATCAAAGCTAAAAAAGTCGATGATGCTCTCACTGCCATAGATGGGCCTGTGTTGACGTGGCTAGTCGATACACCTAACCACCCTGGCCTGTCAGCGGTGGACATTCTCCAAGGGCGACTACCTGAGGGCACTGAGGTCCGCCCATCAGGGCTAGGAACGCCAGAGATTGTTCTAGTGGGCGTCTCGAAAGCTTCTGGACTAGCACTTATTTCAGACGCTCACTCAATAGATAGTACTGAGGTAATGGCTTTCGGGGATGGTCTCAACGATTTAGAAATGCTGAAATGGGCTGGTCGGTCTATAGCCATGGCTAACGGTCATCAGCTAGCTCTCGATTTAGCAACAGAGATAGCGCCCCCAAATGATGCTGACGGAGTAGCCGAGGTCCTTGAATCTCTGCTAGCGGAAAAAAAACTTGGGAACTAAATTATTTAGGAAGCTCGCAGAAACATTGCAGTTCTCGGAGCAAAATAAATTCGCCAAGCCTGCAGCAAGCCACCGTTAGGTCCTGTCTCTAAATGTAGATCTTGACCCTCTTCCAATGAGACAGAAATTGTTGGACTAGCTATCCACATCAACCTGATCTGAACGGAATGTTCACCCGGAGTGACCTCGAACGAGACCTGTTTATCGTTTTTCACGACTCCAACAGATTTTCCGTCGACGCGCACCGAGTAGCCCCTAATCGTGTCTCGGTAGTGATGTATCCGGTTAATAGTGAGTAAGGAACGTTCAGACATTTAATCTCCAGGATGCGATAGATACGAAGATACCTCCAATATCACAATTACTCGAATCTGTTGCTTCTCGGAAAGGTCTTCGCCTTAAGAGTTTTGGCTATGGGTGATCGCACGATAGCTTGTCGTACAACCCTTATATGGAGAGTGTTGTGACTGACCAATTGCGTGCAGAGCTTCTCACCTGGATCGATGAAAATTGGGATCCTGAAATTTCAGTCAAAGAGTGGTGGCGACGCCTCTCAAATGCAGGACTGTCTAACCCGACACTGGGGGAGCCTTTTGGTCGAGGTTGGGATAGGACCAACACGCGACTTTTAGCCTCAGCTATAAGAGAACGAGGGGCAGTAGGTTCACCCGCTGGCTTAGGAATGATGCTGGCAGCCCCAACGATATTGTCCTTTGGAACCGAAGAACAAATTAACCGCTATGTGCCCAGAATCCTTGATGGAACAGACTCATGGTGTCAACTCTTTTCCGAACCTGGAGCGGGTAGCGACCTAGCAGGGTTACAAACCAAAGCCGTACGTGATGGTGATGAGTGGGTTATAACAGGCCAAAAAGTCTGGACCTCTGAAGGGCAGCACGCTGACTGGGGCATGCTCATAGCCAGAACGGACTTGGATGCTCCCAAACACAGAGGCATCAGCTGGTTTGCTTTCCCAATGGCTCAAAGCGGTGTAGAAGTTAGACCGTTGAGAGAGATGACAGGACGAGCTCTTTTCAATGAAGTATTTATGGATGAAGCTCGAGTCCCTCACGCCAACTTAATAGGCGATCTCAATGATGGTTGGCGAGTTGGAAACGCAACCCTAATGATAGAAAGAGCTGGAATTGGCGGAGGGCATGGAATTGCTTACGCTGCCGCTCACCCGGGAAGTATCGCTCAGCATTTAGACCGACCAGTCGGGTCCTTTGTTGGGAAAAGGCTTGCGCTAGCAGCCGGCGGGGTCGGTCCGGGGACGTTGCACCAACTGACTGATCTAGCAAGAGAACGAAAAAAAATAGACGAGCCGGTTATACGTCAAGAACTAGCAGGACTCCACTCGGATCTTGAGATCATGCGTCTTAATTCGATGCGCGGTCGAGAAAAAAATCAGCAAACTGGAGCCGAAGGTAATTTAGCAAAACTCAATATGACGTCAGCATTACGAAGGACCCGAGAATTAGCTGGCACCATTCTGGGAGCCGACATGACACTGTGGGGCAAAGACGCAGCTTCGGGAGGAGTGCTTCAAGAAATGACTGTATTTTCTCCAGCCCCATCCATATATGGCGGAACTGACGAGGTGCAACGAAATATCATTGGTGAGAGAGTGCTTGGGCTCCCTAAAGAACCGGGAATCGACAAAACTACTCCTTTCAACGAGCTGTTGCAGAATAGAACCAATTGGTGAATTCGAAACAAAACACACGGTGAAGTGAGAAGATATACGTGTGAACAAGCCTTCTAAAGTTTCGTTATCATTCGACGTTGACACCATCTCTATCTGGATGGGATCACCAGATGCAACGGCTTTTAGTCGCGGTGAGTTTGGAGTGGTGGGAACAAAACGAGTTCTTAGGCTGCTGAAGCAACATAATATTTTGGGAACGTTCTTCGTCCCTGGTTTAACAGCGAAGACTTACCCTCGACTTGTTGAAGAAATAGCTCAAGAAGGGCATGAAATAGCTCACCACGGTAATCATCATGAGAGTCCAGCTCGCTTGAGCCGTGAGCAGGAGCGGCAAGTATTGGAAGATGGAACGAAGATCCTAGAGGAGATTACGGGGAAACGGCCAACGGGATGGCGATCACCCGGTTGGTACGTAAGTGAAAATTCTCTCGAATTGCTTGTCGAGGCAGGATTTTCATACGACTCATCTCTTATGAGTCATGACGTTCAGATCTCCCGTTGCAGAGCAGGCGATCGGTGGACAAAGGGTGAAGGCGTTACCTTCGGCACTGAAGTGGATCTCATAGAAGTCCCCATCGCTTGGCACCTAGATGATTTTCCGTGGTTTGAGTATATTCCGCCCAAAGGTGGCAATCTGACGAACCCCTCAGCGGTTCTCGAAACATGGTTAGGTGATCTAAACTATGCCCGGAAATATGAGCCCGGAGGAACTCTTACTTATACGATGCATCCGCAGGTAATCGGGAGAGGACACCGCATGTTGATGCTTGAGCAATTAATTGAAGAAATCGAAACGATGGAAGATGTCCAGTTCACAACTATTGAAGCAGCTGCTTCGCAATGGAGAAAAGAAAATCCTTTCCAAAAGTGAGCAGGAGCCAATCGTCTATTTTCTCGCAATGATGAATAAGCCTCTAGCGATGATAACCGGATCTGTGGCTTCGAAATCGTCAATCGGCCCCAAACTGACCGTCAGTTCTACACTCAACTTGCGTCCTACCCGCGCCGACTCCCACGCATGAAACCAAACAGTTTCGCCAACCGGCACGCCGCCTAAATAATCAACTTCTAGTTTTGCTGTATACGCAGCCTCACCGAGGACAATCATTAGGTAACCCATTACATCATCGACTACCGCAGAAATAGCTCCTCCATGCACACGCCCAGGTGCACTCTCGAAGGAGGACCCAAAGTTTGCAGATGCCACAACAGATTTATCTCGCCGTGTTAACTGGATCTCCATGCCCATGGGGTTAGCTGGCCCGCTGAAAGTCCGATCTGAAAACGCGATTACCTCTTGTCCATCAAGGGGGATTGGATCGGTATATCGTTTCTCGAAATAGTCTGTAGGTCTTTTGACCGGATCAGAAGACCGCAGAGTTTGCGTAGCTTCTTCAGCCCAGCGAGTTATTGAAGCTAAAGTTTCCTCGTCTGTTCTATGACCTACAAAAGCATTACCGAGCGCTCGAAGCGCAGTCGCAGCTTTCCGACGGGACTCGAATTGCGGATCGACGTACACAAAATGTACTTGTTGGGGATCATGTTCAGTCAAAGGACTTATCCTCTAAACGTCCCGACTCGCCGTAAGGATACCTGATGAGGCCACCGCCGGGATTACTGGGATCAAACGTCCAATACTGACGTATTTCAGAGATTAAGCCATTCTTAAATTCGTAATGCTCGCTGCCATGGATCACAAAAGTAGCCCCTTGAGAATCGCCGGTCATTGCCCACTCAATAGCCGCTGTCTCACCATCCTCAACCACCCGATGAACAAACCATTTAGCATTTTGCCATTTGCTCCGGATCTTGAGCCAGAAAACTCCTATTTCGGGCTTCCCCATGACCGGAGGATGGTTGGTATCGAAAATAGTCGCGTCTTCTGAGAAGTGAGCGGAAATATCAGTGTCTTCGCCTTCGCTGCAAGCATCAAAGTATGACCGAATTATTTTTTCGTAAGGTCCCATGTGTCAAAGTTTCTCAGGTTGACCGCATGGCTGCATAGGCATGCGTATTAAAAGTCTGGATATATGACCCGCCATATGAGTTAATCACATCGGTAATTCCGTCAAGGAGCCAAGAGCGGTGCTCTGAGGGCAGTAATCGGTGAGTGGACTGGGTAAGTAAATTTTCGACGTGGGACTTTGAGGTCACCTCTAAGTCCCAACTAAAATTGAACTGCTCCACCGAACCGAAACACTTACTTTCATCGAATTCGTCTGCAGGTGACGCTGCTGTAATAGCAGATTTGCTACCTGGCAGGCGGGCACCATCAAATGCCTGTTTCATATCTGAAGGAAGAAGGTCATAGACCTTATCGATGTCCCTATGGATCTCATCAGAATACCCTTCTGGCTGATTCCAAAAAACGCAAAGCCATCCCTGGTTTCTAAGTGTTGCATGAGCTGAGCGAAACCTACTTAGTGGATCAGCCCAGTGCCATGCTTGGCCGGAAATAACTAGATCTGCTGGCGTAGTCAGCCCAAGCCAATTCTGAAACTCAACAGTCTCCACGGTAAAACGATTGGACTCATGCAGTTTCGCTGAGGCGATAGCCGCCATTCTAGGATCAGGTTCTATTCCGACGACCGTATGCCCATTTCTCACGAACCACTCTGAACTTTTTCCGGTACCACAACCCACGTCTACAACAAGTGCAGAATTGCCAATATCGGAAACGGCACTTATCCAGTCGAACAATTGCGCCGGATATGAGGGCCTCGATCTTTCGTACAGATCTGCGACCTCCCCAAAAACAGTCGACTGATTTCGTGCCGGGTCAAGTGCCTGCTCGCTACTTATGTCGCGGCCCACGATAGCCACCGTCCTTCGCGATGCTCCAGTCGCAATTTCAATCCGAAACACTCGGATAACGCCTCTGCAGTGAGAATATCTTCTAGTGGACCGGTTGATAAAGGACGTCCATCGCGTAACAGCAACCCATGAGTAAACGAAGGAGGAATCTCATCAGTGTGGTGAGTGACAAGCACAGTCGCCGGAGTTGATGGCATCGACGCGAGACTCGAAAGGCTTGTGACGAGTTGTTCTCTTCCAGAAAGATCTAAACCTGCAGTGGGTTCATCGAGGATGAGTAGACCAGGGTCACCCATTAAAGTACGAGCTAGCTGAACCCGTTGTTGTTCACCTGAAGACATGGTTTCAAAATTTCTAGTAGCCAAGCTCTCTGCTCCAACTTGAGCTAAACAACTTCTAGCAGCGTCAAGATCGGCCTCGCTATAGTTATGCCACCATGTTTCCAGGGCAGCATGCCTGGCCGTCACGACAATTTCTAACCCAGTGATGTCTGCTCTGAATTGATCTCGCAAAGACGAACTAGCTAGTCCTATTCGCTTGCGTAACTCTCTGACATCGGTTTGCCCCCAACGTTCACCCAATATTTGAACTGATCCAGTAGTTGGGTAACGGTACAGCGACAAAATTTTGACCAAACTAGTTTTCCCACTGCCGTTTGGTCCAAGGACTATCCACCTTTCATCTGAACGGATTTCCAGATCTATGGGACCAAGCACGGTTCGATCCTCGTACTTAACTGAAACGCCTTCTAAGACGACGGAGGCAGAAGATGTATTCGACACTCCTTCAGCTTGCCAGAAGCCAGGGTGTTGGCAAGTGCTTAGCCCATTGAAATAAAATATTAGAGCTTATACATTGAAAACTTAGGCTCTAAGAAGCAGCCCACGACTCAGGGCAAAGATTTTTACCATGTAGTGAGAGAACCCCTGGCTACATGGTAAAAGTTTTCCAAAATTCACCAAATACCGAAATCATAATCAGCCACCTGCCTTAAATTGAATCAATTTAAAACTGTGGCGATCAGGACAGTTGTTCGTCTGGGCTTCGAAGTTTAGAAGGTGTGTCGATGGTGAAATACGGGCTCGGCGATCGAAGCCCAAAAAATAACTACCAAGTTAAGCACGTATGCAGTAGCGAAAAGCGGCAAAGGAGCTTCAGTATGACAGAATGTCCCCGTACGACGAAGAGAGTTGCAAAAACATGAAATTTGAGTTTGTTACTGGTGCGCCGATTTCCGAAGAACAAGCGCTCAGAGAAGCCGCAGAGATGGGACTGCACGCTATTGCGTACGACCATCACCAGACTGAAGACTCAGAAGTTCACTTTCATGAGTTCAATGTAAATATTTGGTTGATCTCAGGTGAAGCAGTATTTGCTACTCCTGATGGTGAAAAATATGAGGCGAAATCTGGTTGTCGTCTTAGCGCCCCCGCAGGTTGGATGCATCAAGAACTCGTCAGCCCAACTCACCGACTTGTACTCGGAACTAACATTCCGGCATCAGAGTGGACTCAACCAATTGACAAAACTGCGCCAGCTGTATTGGCGGATAATTAAAATCTGCAGTTAACTAATCTGCTGTATCGAAATTATTCCCGGTGTGAGAAGACCAAGTTCGGTACATGTCGGCGTACCTGCCGTCTAGTTCTATCAACTGGAGATGGGTACCAAGCTCAACAACATGACCCTCATGGATTACTGCAATGCGATCCGCCTTCATTGCGGTCGCTAAGCGATGGGCAATCAAGATTGCTGTGCGTCCCTCAAGTAAACCGTCCAAACCTGTTTCAATATGAGATTCGGATTTGAGGTCAAGACTCGATGTCGCCTCATCCAGAACTATTACACGAGGGCGGGTTATAAATGCTCTTGCCAGAGCGATGAGCTGGCGTTCTCCGGCTGATAAAGAAACTCCTCGTTCATGAACAAGGGTGTCGAGACCCGCCGGTAATTGGTTCGTTATCTTATCTAAACCCACTTGAGCAGCGGCTTGGGTGACTTCTTCATCGGTGGCATGAGGAGCAGCGAAAATAATATTTTCCTTGATGGTGCCATGAAATAGGAACGGTTCTTGGGGGACTACCCCTAGTTGGCTTCGCAAAGAATAGATTTCCAAATCTTGTAAATCCATGCCGTCGATAGTCACTCGGCCACTTGACGGGTCATAAAATCTAGTAATTAACTTCGCAACAGTACTTTTGCCTGCACCAGTCGCCCCAACCAAGGCAAACGTCTCCCCAGGCTCAATTACCAAGTTGACGTTTTTTAGAACTTCGTTTCCAGATGAATAACTAAAACTGACATCCTCGAAGGTAATACGCCCCTCGATTGGGGGCATTTTAGTTGCCCCTACTTTTTGTTGAACAGTTGGCTGAGTTGTTAACACAGACGATATTTTTTGAAGAGCTGATTGTCCTTGTTGATAGGTGTTGTAGAGCTGAACCATTTGCTGAATAGGCGCAAAAAAAGTAGTGACAAAAAGCACAAAAGCAGTTAGCTCTCCGATTCTTAAATCTCCATCGAGAACCATCCAGCCGCCAATCAACAAAACCACCGCTTGGGAAGCAATTCCGATGGCTTCAGTTGCAGGACCGTAAATTGCACCCGCTCGAGCAGTAAACAGATTCGCATCCAAATAGTTGTTCGTAATTTGCTGATGGGCTTGGTTGTTCCTTCGTCTTCTGTTCAGAGCCGATATGACACGAATCCCCGAAAGGTTTTCTGAAAGATCAGCTAGAAGCTCTGCGATGCGATCTCGTACCGCCGCATAGCCCTTTTGGCTTACGCTCCTGAACCATATAGTTAATGCGATTAATGGCGGAAGGACTAGCCCCAGAAGCAATAACGCTAGTGAGGGATTGTAAACAAAAAGGATGCCAGTCACGACACCGACCGTTACCCCTTGAATAACTAAGTTCACGAAGCCTTCATTGATCAGAAGAGTTAATGCCTCTACATCTGAGGTCATACGACTTAGTAAAACTCCAGATTTCTCTGATGTGTACCAGTCAATTCCTAAACGCTGAAAATGACTGAATAGCTTAATGCGGAGGTCGTACAAGAGATCTTCACCGAGTCGGCCGTTCCATCTTTGGCGCAAAAAACTGATCAAAATATTTAGAGCGATAACCGCAAGGAAGAGATAAACCACGGTGTTAAGAAAATCTTTGTCTTTAGCAATTACACCGTTGTCGATACCTTGCTGGGTTAAGACCGGGCCAAGGAGCGCTGTGCCTGTCTCCAAGATGAGCAGGAATAAGCCAACGAAGGCTGCTACCCACCGAGGACGGATGAGAAGCCATAACCCGTACTTTTGCTGTTTCATGCTATTGGGAGAAAAAATAATATTCGGCGCAGCGTGTTCCGGTTCTTTAACCAAAATTTTATCTGCGCCTTCCTGCATCTCAGTCGGCACACCGGCGAAAGGAAGACCAGCGGTCGCACTAGATTGCGTGGCAGTCGGCCCCATGAAAGCGCCCCCTCCCGCACCCATCATCACCATCAGAGACCTCGATCTTCAGAAAAAATTGCTTGAGTTTTTGAACCAGTCGGCTTCTTTTCGGCATCGCCCGATGCAAGCGTTTGTGCATACAAAGGCACAGTTTCCATTAACTCCGCATGAGTTCCTTTGGCTACTACGGCCCCATTATCTATAAGCACAACTGAGTCAGCTAGAGCGATTGTTGACAGTCGGTGAGCAATAATTATAGTCGTCCTGCCCTTCAGGAGCGTCAGCAAATTTTTGTGTATCGCTTCCTCGACAGCAACGTCAATCGAACTAGTTGCATCATCAAATATGAGAATCTGAGGTTTCATTAGAAAAAGTCGAGCTATAGCTATGCGCTGACGCTGTCCGCCAGAAAGGTCATAGCCACGTTCCCCGACGACTGTGTCATATCCACTTTTGAGATCACTAATAAAGTCGTGAGCTTGAGCTGCCCGAGCTGCCTCTTCAATCTCTGTTGATGTGGCTTCCGGCATTCCGTAAGCAATATTTTCCTTAATGGTGGTTGAGAACAGAAAGGGTTCGTCAGATACAAGGCCTACCCGATTTCGCAAGCTGCTTTGAGTAACTGACCGAACATCTGAACCGTCTATCGTGATTTGCCCTGACTCAACATCGTAGAACCGCATCAAGAGCCGACTTACCGTTGATTTACCTGTTCCTGTTCGCCCGACAATGGCGGTAATACTTCCAGGTTGAAGAACTAAATTAAACTCATGGAGAATGGGAGGTGAGCTAGCCGATCCAGCAGAATCTCCTATGGTTTCAGTTCCGTAAGCAAAAGAAACATTATCGAAACGAACTAACCCGTTACCCGAGGGAAGGTCAATAGCTCCTGGGCTATCCATCACTGAAGGCGACTCATCAAGAATCTCGTACATGCGCGCTGCGGAAGCTTTAGCTCTCTGACCAAGAATCAAAAGCATCCCAATGAATCTGAATGGTGCTTGAAGGAGAATTATGTAGAGGTTGAATGAAATAAGATCTCCGATGGTGAGAGTGCCATCAATTACCTGTCTACCCCCGATGAGCAGCACAAGGGCAAGCGCAACTCTTGGAAGGTTCTCGATAAAAGGAGTGTGAGCTGCTCGCGCATAGTGTTGAAATAGATTTGCCCAGCGAAGCTTTACTGCTGCAACGCCGAGCGAGTTGATCTGATGCCGCTCTGCAGCGAAAGCTTTTACGACCCGTATCCCGTTAATATTTTCATCGACGACAGTAGCAACCTCTGCCTGGCGGGACTGAACAATCCAAGAAAGCGGAAACATTATTTTTCTGAGCCGTTGCCCAACTATAAAAACTGCGGGAAGGGCCACCATCGTTATCGCTGTCAAGGGAAGACTGATTGCAGCCATCAACAAAATAGCGATAATGAAACTCATGAATTGAACTGCCATAATTGGAGCGAACGCCAAGAACATCTGCACTGATCGAATATCAGAATTGGCACGGCTAATTATCTGCCCACTTTGAACTCGATCAAAAAATGAAAATGATAGACGCCCTAGATGCTCGAAAAGTAAATTCCGTAACTGATTTTCAACTTTGAAAGCCATTCCATATAGGCCATATCGGTAGGCGAAAGTAAAAATCCCGCGAGCCACGGCAAGAGCAATCAATACAGCCACGAAGGGCCATAAAGACTTGTTTCGCTCCGATAAGCCCTGATCTATTGCAAGGCCAACAACGCGAGGCACGAGAATCTGAACAACCATCGCAACTATGGCCGCCGCTACCGATAGGAAAAGACGCTTGCGATGAGTAGCGAGAACAGGCCCTAAGCGTTTTAGCCAGCCAAGAGATCGGTCTTTGCGAATAGTCGGGTTCGGTTCCGTCTCACTCTCAGAGGAGCTCAGGTCTTCAGGAGTAGTGGCGCCGTATGACATCGATGCAAGGGTAGCGTTGCGAATGTCAGGTTTAGTGCGACAGCAACTGCGATAGGTGAGAGGAGACGAATATGAACCCGTTAATCGGCCTATTATTCGTCTCTTTGCTCATAGCGTTGAATGCAGTATTCGTAGCAGGCGAATTTTCACTCGTTGTAGTCGACTCGAAACGACTTGAACTACTTGCCGAGAATGGCAATCGCCGGGCTCGTATTGCACGTAACCTATTGAGTCGGCTGAGTTTTCATTTGGGAGGGTCTCAGCTTGGGATCACTTTGACTTCTCTCATGATGGGTGTGATAGCGGAAGACGCCATCGGCTCCATCTGGCGTTTTGTCACTAGGGCAAATGACTCAAACGGGGTTGTCGTTGCAGCCATAGCAGTCGTTATAGCTTCGCTGGCCCAAATGATTTTTGGAGAGCTTGCACCAAAAAATTTAGCGATTTCCCGGCCGATGGGAGTAGCGCTTGGGCTCGCTCCGATACTTCGAGTATATGGATTAGTCGGTTCGCCGCTCATACTTTTTTTTAACAACATCTCAAATGCGATAGTGCGACGTCTGGGAATCGAACCAACAGAAAACTTGCGCTCAAGCCGATCGTTAGATGATCTCGAATATTTAGTCCGGGCTTCCCAAGAGGAAACTTTGTCTGAAACTGACGCATTGTTGATAACCCGCACGCTGAGACTTTCGCGTAAGACAGCGGCCGATGCGTTAACTGCACGACCCGCCATGGTGTGCCTGAATGAAAATAACACGGTTGGCGACCTTCTCGATATCGCTCGTGAGTCGGGATATTCAAGATTTCCTGTTCTCGGCTCCACCGTGGACGACATCGCCGGCGTCGCCGAAGTTAGCGATATCTTCGGACTCGATACCGGCGACAGACGAACAACTCCGTTACGAACGATTATGCGAGTGGCTCTTGCCGTTCCAGAACAGCGCGAACTTGATGGAGTCCTGCTGGATCTTGAAAGAGGCTCTTGTCGCTTGGCGATAGTGGTAGACGAACATGGAGGCACAGCGGGCTTGATAACGCGAGAAGATATTCTCGAGGAACTCGTCGGCGATATCGAAGATGAATATGACAACCCGGTGATTCTGACTAGGGCGCAGTCAGGTAACCGCTTCCGAGTGGAGGGAACAACCTCTCCCGATGAATTAGCTGAGTTAGCGGGCTTCAATCTGCCCGATGGTCCCTATGAAACATTAGCCGGGTTTGCCTTGCAGCAATTTGGAAATATCCCAAACGAAGGAGATTCCTTTGAATGGAGCGGCTGGTTGTTTAGCGTTGTTAAAAGAGATCGACTTCGCCTAGCAGAAATATCTATTCGACCCGCTCTGTTATCCAAAGAAACCGATTCAACAGAAGAGGCTAAGCCATGAGCTTAGTTGCTGTATTAGTGGGGCTAGTTCTGATTTCGTTGAATGGAGCATTTGTCGCATTCGAATTCGGAGTTTTAGGTGCAAAACGTGTTGTGATTGATGCCGGAGTCGCGTCTGGAGAGCGCAGCTCAGTAGCGGCGCACCGCTTGCAAAGCGATGTCCTTCTAAGCCTTGGCGGTGCACAACTCGGGATAACTATTTGTTCAATAGTCGTCGGTAAACTTATGGAACCAGCTATCTCCGAGGTTATCGAAAACCTTATAAATCGATTCTTCGAAATTTCTGAAACACTTCTTCATAGCATTGGCTTTGCTGTAGCGCTCGCCCTTGTGGTCCTCATTCATATGGTCATGGGCGAAATGGTTCCTAAAAACCTTGCTTTAGCGGGACCAGAGAAGACCCTTCTTTACTTGTCGCGACCGATGTCCGGGTACCTGCTACTTGCTCGCCCAGTTGTCCGAGCTCTGTTGTGGCTATCGAATGGGTTACTTACTGTATTGCGAGTTAAACCTACGAGAGAATTGTCTGAAGTTGTTACTGCAGCAGAACTTGGACTCATGGTCAGAGATTCTCATCAAGAAGGTTTAATTGATGCGGAGGAGCGCAGTCTCATCGAAAGCGCGCTCCAATTTAGCAACACATCAGTACTCGAAGTAATGATGCCTTTTGAGCAAGTTAATTTCGTTCATCTCAACGCCCAGCTCACCGATATCGAAAAGTGTTTTGACGAGACTCAGCACACTCGCTTAGTTGTCGTGGGTCAAGATAGCGATGATGTGCGAGGGTTTGTCCATGGGAAAGACCTACTTCAACTCCCAGTAGGCGAACTATCTGGAAAGCTTGAAGCTTCATCAATTAGGCCAATGCTGCGAATTTCCGGCCAGAGCAACCTGCCGGAAGTCTTACAACTAATGCAAAAATCTCGAGTTCACTTAGCGCTTGTGACCGACAACAGAACCAGTCTCGGAGTAGTCACTTTAGATGATGTAATGAGAGGGCTGATCGGACGACTTTCAGAAGACATTGACCATTCAGCTGAAGATTAACTAACGCTGACTACGCGCCCATGGCGTGGTAGCCGCCATCAACATGAATAATTTCTCCCGTGGTCATGGGGAACCAATCAGACATCAAGGCCAAAGTTGACCGGGCTACAGAATGCTGATCATTTACATCCCAGCCCAAAGGCGATTTTTCTTGCCAAGTATCTTCAAAGGCAGAGAATCCAGGAATAGATTTTGCGGCCATCGTTCGAATCGGACCAGCCGAAATTAAGTTCACCCTAATTCCTTGGCTACCTAAAGATTTCGCAAGGTAGCGAGCCGTGGACTCAAACGCTGCTTTAGCTACCCCCATCCAGTCATAGACAGGCCAAGCAACAGTCGCGTCGAAAGTGAGCCCAACAACATTCCCCTTAGCTTCTTTCAATAATGGCTCCATTCCAGCAGCAAGCGCCTTGAGACTATAAGCGGAGATATGAATAGCTACCGCTACATCTTCCCATTCGGCATTCATGAAATTGCCACCCAAACAAGCTTCGGGAGCGTACCCAATAGCATGCAGAACGCTGTCTAGTCGGCCCCAACGCTCCAACAGTTCATCACGAACCGCCGTTATCTCTTCGGGGGAAGTCACATCTAAAGGGAGTACATCGCACGGCACCGGGAGCTTACGAGCGGTTCGTTCCGTTAGCTTCATCGCCCTCCCAGCACCAGTTAGTACGATCTCCGCCCCCTGCTCCTGAGCTAATTTTGCGACCTCGAACGCTAGCGAAGCATCAGTCAACACTCCAGTTATGAGTAGCTTTTTACCGTCCATTAAGCCCATTAGAAAGACCTCCCGAAGCCCAGTCGAAAGAGGAAATTTTTGACAGTTTGGAAGTTCCTCTTAAAGGCAAGTTACCGTGCTGAGTATGCAGATTGGGATAGTAGGTGGAACTGGGCCCGCCGGAGCAGCCCTAGCAACTCGTTTGGCGGACGTTGGTTACGAGATTATTTTGGGTTCTAGGTCCAAATATCGTTCCATGGAAGTAGTAGACAAGATCAAACAAAAGTGGCCCGATCGGCAACTTTCTATCGTCCCAGGTGACAATTCTGCAGCAGCTGAATGCGAATTTGTCGTTATAGCTACGCCATGGGATGCCGCATCAATTACTGCTCGGACGGTCGCAAGTCATCTTCGTGGAAAAGTTGTTGTTACGATGTCCAACGCTTTAGCCAGAGTCGACGATGAATTTGTGTCACTTATCCCACCTCGCGGGTCTGTCGCAGCGTCCATGCAAGCAACTTTGCCTGAGTCAAAAGTAGCCGCCACATTGCAGCATGTGCCAGCTCATGAGCTTGGTGACCTAGCGCGCCCCCTAGACAGCGACATCCTAATTTGTAGCGATCACAGCGATGCTACGTCCAAGGTTGCTGAAGTCATAAACGCCATTCCTGGTGCCCGAGCCCTAGATAGCGGAAACCTCTCTAACGCAACGGCAATAGAAGCTTTTACTGCCGTTCTGCTTCAATTGAACATGAGATACAAAACTCGCGTCGCTCTTAAGCTCACAGGTCTGGATGCAGTCCGCTGAGCACAAATTTTCGGTTATATGAGACCCGCTCCAAAGAGATCGTTAAATTCTCAACTGAATCAGACTTAGTCAAAATTTATACCTGCGGAATAACGCCATATGAAGTTACCCACATGGGCCATGCATCAACGTTTATAGCGTATGACGTGTTACAGCGGAGGCTACGATCGATTGGTTACCTGACCCAATGTGTACGAAACGTAACTGACGTTGACGATGACTTGCTAAGTCGAGCGCGGAGCCTTGGCGTCCACTACCTTGACCTAGCAGCTCGGTCTCTAGCTGTTTTTGAAGAGGATATGAAAGCTTTAGGCTTATTGCCCGCTCATAGCGAACCTCGAGCCACGTCAGCGATATCAGAAGTTCGACAGCTAGTTGGTCAAGTTCTTGACTCAGGCCATGCATATATCAGTGGCGGTTCAGTTTATTTTGACGTATCAACGGCACCACGATTCGGAGAGCTCTCAAGTCTGACGAATGACGAAATGCTTCAGCTAGCTAGCACCTCAGGCGGAGATCCGAACGACAAGAATAAACGAAATAAACTCGATTTTGTTCTCTGGCAGAGATCATTACCTGGAGAACCGGAGTGGACTTCTCGATGGGGCCCTGGCCGTCCAGGATGGCATATCGAATGCTCAGCCTTGGCTTTACGAGAGTTTGGAAACACGATTGATATCCATGGAGGTGGATCAGACCTAATTTTTCCCCATCATGAGTGTGAGCAAGCGCAATCAGAGGCTGCCACTGGGAAAATTTTTGTCAAGCATTGGATGCACTCCGGAAGTGTTAACTTCGCCGGCGAAAAAATGTCTAAATCCCACGGAAACTTAGTGTTCGTATCCGAAGTAATAAAAACATGGGACCCAATGGTCATTAGATTGGCGATTTTAAGTAATCACTACCGGTCATCATGGGAATGGGATAGTGAGCTTTTAGTTCAAGCTCAAGAGCGTTTAAATAGATGGAAAAAAAATGACAAAAAAGAAGCTGGGCTTTCCGAGGTGGGTGCCTGCTTAGACAATGACTTGGATACACAGAGTGCGCTAAAAGAAATTGATCGAATTTCGAGAGCGGGCAACAATGTGTCTGAAGCTGCTTCGTTACTGGGTATTTTTTGGTGATCCTTAAGAGAGTTCGCAGTTGTAACATGAACGAATTAGCTAGGTTCGGTATCAGATCAACGGACGAAGACACTATTCGTTTCGTGATGAAAGGGATCCAATGGATGGTTTAGAGCGTCTATGGGCGACCTGGAGACAAGATTACGTAACGGGTAGGCCAGCCAGCAGCGAACAAACCAGCTGTATTCTGTGCGACGTAGCGAGAATTCCGGATGCCTCGGAGCAAAACACCCACGTCTACTCTGGGACATACTCCGCAGTTGTGCTAAATGCCTTTCCCTACACAAACGGGCATGTGATGGTTGTGCCATACGATCATGTTGAAGGCTTGGATCAACTGACAGCAGATGCTCGAAGTGAAATATTCGATCTTATATACAGAACGACCCTCGCCATCCAAGGTGCCTATTCCCCGGATGGCCTCAATGTAGGCGCAAACATTGGTCAAGGTTCTGGCGCCGGAATTCCCGATCACCTTCATTTCCACGCTCTGCCTCGCTGGAATAGTGATACTAATTTCATGACTACGATCGCTGGAACAAGAGTTATCCCAGAAGATCTTGAACTGACCCTAGAAAAACTACGTCTCAATTTTAAATAAATTTATCTATAGAACCCAAGCACAACCGAAATAGAGCAGCCATATCGAATTAGTCCGATAGCGTATGGGTCGTGGAAGACGGAGATGTACGCGACGCGTTACCAGAGGATCTCGACCGAGGGTTCGTAGGGGCGTATATCTTCCCTGATAATCGTCGACGCCGCACAACTGGGGTCTTATACCTAGTCGTTGGCGCCCTAGTCCTGGGTATGTCCAGTGCCTACAGCCCCGACGCAGTTCTGGCGAACGCGGGCCTCAGCATAGGTGCAGTCGGGCTGGTGTTATTCGGCTTATACAGCATTCTAGCTGGTCGGAAATTCGGACTAAACGAAAATGAAGCACTCGTCGCAGCAAGCAAAGAACTAGGTTTCGCCGTGGGTCACGCATCGGCGCAACTTGGCTGGCGAGGTTTTTTGAGTCGTCCGACGTGGCGAATATTGGCCTACTCGGCTGAAGATCCGCCCATAAGTCGCAGCCTCGTCCTCATTGACGCTATCGATGGGACGACTATTGACGCCTATATTGAAGATAACCCTGAAGATTGGATATCAACATCGAATGAGCTTGATGGCCTAGAGAGTGAAGCCGGACTGCCTGAGGGTGAAGATGTTTGATGGCAATCTACGTTTTGGAGTGGATCGAGTAACTAGCCCTATTGGAAAGTTGCTAGTTCGAGCTGGTGTTAGCGCCGACCAAATCACTGTTGTGGGTTTGCTAATGTCGGTAGCAGCAGCGGTAGCCATCGGAATGGGACGCCTTCAGCTTGGCCTTTGTCTTCTCATATTGACGGCGTTACCCGATTTACTTGATGGTGCCGTAGCTAAAGCGGCCGGTACATCATCGAAAAGAGGCGCATTTTTTGACTCGACAGCAGACAGGGTTACCGATGCGTTGCTCTTAGGCGCTATTGCCTGGCATCTCCTTGAAACTGACAGGGGAAGGCTAGTGATCTTACCAATGGCACTTTTAGGAGTGTCTGCCTTGATTTCATATGAAAGAGCGAAAGCCGAACTACTCGGATACGAGGCCAAAGGCGGCTTAATGGAGCGCGCCGAACGAATGATAGTTCTTGGCTTCGGGCTTTGTTTCAATGCAATTCTCATCCCAGTTCTATGGGTAATGCTTGCGCTAACCTCGATTACTGCTGTTCAACGGTTTTGTAAAGTTTGGTCACAGGCAACTCGAGAAATATCTGATTCTGAGAACCAAAAATAAAAACTGGAGCTTTGGAAAATCGCAATGCTGAAACTAAAGAATTTAGCAGTTACTTTTTTCTATAAAAGCGGCGCTTCGATAGCGCGCCTCCTCCCGAAACAGTTGGCTGCTTCGGTACCAATGTTGGCCGCAGTGCTACTGCCTTCGATTTTGCCGACAAAAAAGAAAATGGTATCTCGCCATATGAGGCGAGTCATGGGCCTACAAGTCTCAGAGCAAGAAATCAAAAAGTCGGTAGGTCAAGCATTCGGTTCCTATGCCCGCTACTGGATTGAGTCTTTTAGATTGCCTAAGGAGACCGGCGCAAAATTGGAGGCTGGCATAGAAGTGCCAGATTATCGCCATGTCCGTGAGGGTCTAGAAAAAGGAAAAGGAGTTATTCTGGCGCTTCCCCACTTAGGAGGTTGGGAGTGGGCAGGGTTCTGGATGGCCACGGTGAAAAAAGTACCAATCTCCGTAGTTGTTGAACCTCTTGAGCCACAAAAACTATTTGATTGGTTCGTTAAATTTAGGAGCGAACTCGGCATGAACGTCATTCCGTTAGGGCCATCTGCGGGTGCCTTAGTCGCCGCTGCATTGAAACGAAACGAAATTGTTTGTCTGCTCAGCGACAGAGATATCTCTGGTGGGGGAATCAAAGTTGAGTTCCTAGGAGAAGAAACAACACTTCCAGGTGGGCCGGCGCTGCTGAGTATAAGAACTGGTGCAACTCTCTTACCGACAGCAGTCTACTTTAAGCCAAATGGTAGACATCTAGGTGTCGTTCGCCCTCCCATAGACACCTCTCGACTTGGCAAAGTAAGCGCAGACGTGTCTCGTATCACTTCGGACTTAGCAGAAGAGCTTGGACATCTAATATGCAGAGCTCCCGATCAGTGGCATTTGATGCAACCAAATTGGCCAACTGATCACGAACCAGTGGATAAAGACTAACGATGGTGTGGACGCAGAGTCCAGACCATCTAACGTAAACAGTGTGCGCATCGGAATTATTTCTCCATACAGCTTGACTGTGCCTGGCGGTGTGCAATCTCAAGTGATTGGCTTGGCTAATTCATTATCTCGATTAGGCCACAGAACTCGAATACTCGCTCCATGTGATGGAGCGCCCCCTGAGAAAGGCATAACACCGCTCGGGGCAAGCATCCCCACATTTGCAAACGGTTCCGTTGCCCCAATCGCTCCCGACCTAGCTTGCACTCTTCGCACGATTAGAGCTCTGCGCGACGAAACCTTTGATGTCATTCATGTTCACGAACCGATTTGCCCTGGACCGTGCCAAACAGCGCTATTCCTCAAAAACGCTCCAATCGTTGGGACATGGCACGCTGCAGGTGGTAGCAAGGCCTACCTCACTCCTGGAGTTGAATGGCTAGCTTCGCGCATGGAAGTACGCGTTGCGGTATCTGAAGACGCACGAGAAATGGCCGATCAAGCTCTGGGTGGTTCTTATGAGGTGGCATTCAACGGAATCGAAGTGGCAAAATTTCAAGAGATTGAAGCAGCGGAGTCGCCCCAGCCAACGATCGCCTACGTTGGCAGACATGAGCCTCGTAAAGGCCTCGAAACACTTTTGCAGGCGCTAACAAATTTGCCTGACGCAGTGAAATTGTGGGTTATGTCAGAAGGGCCACAAACCAGCGAACTCAAGTCTCGTTACGGTGCGGATCCCAGAATAGAGTGGCTCGGCTCTGTCACAGACGAAGAAAAAATAAGCAGGCTAAAAGGAGCTGATGTGTTCTGCGTTCCTTCACTGCGAGGTGAAAGTTTCGGAATTGTCTTGCTAGAGGGAATGGCCGCCGGAACTCCGATTGTTGCTAGCAACATCGCAGGGTACAAAAACGTTGCTACTCACGAAAAGCATGCCGAACTTGTTGAGCCCGGGAACCCTGAACTGCTTGCGGCTGCGTTGACTCGAGTCCTAGAAGACAAAAAGTACTCTGCATCGTTAATTTCCGCTGGGCACGAGCGCGCTGCAGAATTTTCAATGGATCGCTTAGCACAGCTTTATCTTCGCTACTACCAAGTCGCCATAGACCAGAGTGAGAAAGCGACCAAAAAACCGAGCCGATGGGGCGAGCTTGCAAAGTTTGGATCTTTTTCAAAGTGATGCATACGACATGAACTTGCCCCGTGCCTGTGTTTCGGCTCTTCGAGGCCTAAACTCGCACAGTCAGCCTCACCACACCAGATTGTTTTACGGATGAATGACCTCAAGAAAACTTATAACGCACGTGCACGGCGACTAATCATCAATTTTTGGTTATATAACGTCGGAGTACTGGGGCTAATCGCATTGATTATCGGCGTTATTAATCAAAGCCTCTCCGCAAAATTCCTAGTGCCTTCATTAATTCTTGTCCTACTAGTCGGAACACTCGTTACAAAATTTCTCCTGACGCGTGCGAATAAACTCGTAATGACAGAAATCGGAGGTGCTCAGAGTTCTGAACACGCCGAACCACGACTTTTCAACCTTCTTGGTTCTATCTGTATGAGCACCGGCGTCTCACTCCCAGTAGTGAGAGTGATCGATTCGGAAACCAATAATTTAGCAGTTGCTGAATTAAACAAGGACACCGTAAATTTCTCAATAACACGGGGCTTACTAGAAAATAGTTCGCTTATAGAGCTAGAAGCTCTGCTCGCAGCGAGCATCGCCCGAGTTAGCTCAAATGAGGCGCGCCATTCATCCTTAGCGGTTATGACTATTGGGTTGCCATTGCTCGTAAAACAGAATGGAACGGCGATAGATCGGATTTTGACTCTGCATTATCTGTCACCTTCATTAGCTCAGCGAAAGTTAAAAAAAGAGCTTCACAACGATCGCGACTTTAATGCCGATAGTGCTGGAGTGGGAGTTACAAGGTACCCGCCAGGTTTGATCTTGGCATTAGAAAAATTTGCACACAGCTCAAGGATCGATCCTTCGTTTGGGTCATTACCACTATGGGCAATCAACGCCGATAGCGATGGATATGGCCGTCCTGAAATAGAAGACAGGGTTGCGGCCCTGCGCGAACTGTAGGAGCGTTGCCACAGAAACGTTTTCTTCAAATTCTAATCTTCCTAGGTGCAGTGATTGGAGGGTTAGTAGGTTGTTCATCCGAAGAGAGCTCAAAAGTTCAAAGCGAAATTCCTCTCGACACCAAAGAACAAACTGACTCTAAAGACTCCGAAAAAAAGTCTGAAACGCTACAGGCAACGAATACAACAATCGGCCCCGACACCGAGCTTCCTGAATTTGTTGCACCGCTCACAGGGTTAGCGCTTATTGATGAAGGAGCTACAAAAAAAGCAATCATTGCCGTAAAAATTGATAATTCAGATTCGCTGACTCAGCCCGTGGGCATAGGCAAAGCAGACATTGTGTATGAGTATCTCGGAGAAGAAAAGGCCACTAACTTCCTTGCTCTTTTTCAGTCACGAAATGCTGAAAATGTTGGACCAGTTGGCGAGGCTCAGCTCAGCGATATCCACACTCTGATGAACCAACCGGCGGTCATGCTGGCAACAGCGCAAACGAAATGGGCTGTGCGCGAAGTTTTGAAAGTAAGCGGGATCCAAGATGTAAGTGCAGAATCATTCCCTGCGAACTACATCGCAGCAAACGATGATTCAGGCAGAGAAAAAATCTACGTGTCATTAAACGAAATTCGAAACCCAGACACGGAAAATAGACTGAATCCATTAGCGCCATGGAAATTCACAGACAGACCGGACGTAACTTCGGCCGAAAAAAAGCAAGTAGATGAAGTAAGCATCGACTGGGGAGAAACAAAAACAGTCTTTAAGTGGATTCCAACTGAAAAGCATTGGGCAAGATATAAAGAAAACGCTCCCTCTCTTGACGCTGAGGGCATCACCATCGACACACAAAATCTTGTTGTCCAATTCGTTCGCTACTCATTAAGTAACGAACTTGACCGGCAAGGCGAGCGAATACCAGTATTCGAAGCAGACGTTGGCATCGGTGAAGCTTGGATTTTCAACGGTAGTTCGAGACTTGAAGCGGTATGGAGTAAAGATAATCTCACTGCGCCGACCGTATTCTCAGACAAGCAGGGAAACATTGTTCAATTTAGTCGAGGATCTTCGTGGGTTCTACTTGCTAAGTCGGGCTCAGCAACAATTCTAGAGAAATAATGGAGAGAGTTTAAGGTAACTCGAAACCCCTTTTTAGCGTATTTAACGTTCATGTTGCTTCTAGACTAGAGGCATGTCTGATATGCACAGCGACAATTATGAAATAGGAACTTTCCGCGTGAAGCGAGGCCTTGCTGACATGTTGCGCGGAGGCGTAATAATGGATGTGGTCAACGCCGAAGAGGCAAAAATAGCCGAAGATGCGGGAGCTACAGCCGTAATGGCACTTGAACGTGTCCCAGCGGACATAAGACGAGATGGTGGAGTCGCTCGAATGAGTGACCCAGTCATGATCGAAGATATTCAAAAAACAGTCACCATTCCAGTTATGGCTAAAGCAAGAATTGGGCACTTTGCTGAAGCGCAAATTTTGCAATCTTTGGGTGTCGATTATGTTGACGAATCTGAAGTTCTAACCCCAGCAGACGAAGCACACCACATCGACAAATGGGCATTTACAGTTCCGTTTGTTTGTGGAGCCACAAACCTAGGTGAAGCACTCCGACGAATTTCCGAAGGTGCATGCATGATTCGTTCCAAGGGCGAAGCAGGAACAGGGAACATCGTCGAAGCAGTAAGGCACCTGCGGTCAATCCTCGGAGATATCCGAAAGATCACACAAGCAGACGCCGCCGAGCTTTTCGAATGGGCTAAAAGGCTTCAAGCCCCCTTGGGTTTGGTGCAAGAAATAGCGCAAACAGGAAAACTGCCAGTGCCGATGTTCTGCGCAGGAGGAATTGCGACTCCAGCTGATGCATCACTAGTGATGCAGCTAGGCGCCGAAGCAGTGTTCGTAGGATCGGGTATCTTCAAAAGTGAAGACCCAGCCCCAAGAGCACGAGCGATTGTTGAGGCGACAACTCATTTCCGAGACGCCGCTGCGGTAGCTAATGCAAGTCGAGGGCTAGGGGAAGCTATGCCAGGTCTCGAGATCAGCACGTTGGAAGTTAAACTCGCTGAACGCGGCTGGTAGCAATTCACTTGTCAAGTCTCGTAGGCGTGTTGGCGCTTCAAGGTGCTTTTTCTGAGCACGAACACATGTTGACGTCACTAGGTACCAAAAGCGTAGCTGTGCGGACCCCAGATGACCTAGCAGGTATCGACGCCATCATCTTGCCAGGCGGGGAATCAACAACAATCTCGATGCTTCTCGAATCTAGTAAGGTCTTTGACCCCCTTAAGCAAATGATTGGTGAAGGCCTACCAGTATTAGGCACTTGTGCCGGAATGATTCTCTTAGCGAACGAAGTAAGCGACGGCCGAGCAGACCAAAAGAGCTTCGCAGCCATTGACATCTCTGTTCGGAGAAACTCATTTGGCCGACAAATAGCAAGTTTCGAGAGTGATCTTAAAGTTAAGGGTTTAACGAACTCTTTTCGAGCAGTCTTTATACGAGCTCCCGGAGTAGAAAAAGTTGGAGATTCAGTAGAAATTCTTGCGACTGTCGACACTCATGGGCAAACAGAAGTGCCAGTGCTCTGCAAATCAGGCCCGATACTCGTATCCAGCTTTCACCCCGAGCTAACTGCTGATAGTCGAATACATCAAATTTTCTTGAGCCTAATAAAATAGATCCTTACTAATCTGAGCCATGGCTCCCAAGCAGGGATCAAGAATGGCAGAATGGCGTCTGGAGGTTCACTGGTGTCAGGTCATTCCAAATGGGCAACAATCAAACACAAAAAAGGTGCGGCTGACAAAGCGCGAGCGAAGCTCTTCGCGAAGTTAATTCGGCAAGTGGAAGTTGCTGCCAGAGAGGGCGGTGGCGATCTCGATGCCAACGCCAACCTTCGCACTATGTACCAAAAAGCGCGTGACAGCTCTGTTCCTCTTGAAACCATAGAAAGAGCCATCAAGCGCGGCATCGGCGAGCTAGAAGGCGTTACTTATGAGCAAGTTATCTACGAAGGTTACGCACCTCATGGAATAGCAATGTTCGTTGATGTTCTTACTGACAACCGCAATCGAACTGGAGCTGAGATCAGAAGCGTTTTTGCTCGAGCCGGAGGCTCTCTCGCAGAGCCAGGGGCAGTAGCTTGGCAATTCGAAAGAAAAGGAATTCTACTCGTCGACGTTTCGATAGACGAAGACGAGCTAATGCTCTCAGCGCTGGATGCCGGCGCAGAAGACGTGACATTTGATGATGATAGCTGGAGGGTAGTAACAGAGCCTTCGGACGCGATGACCGTAAGGAGCGCCCTTGAGGACCTTGGCATCACGATCACCTCAACCGACATAACATACGTACCTCAAAACTTGATCGAACTGGACAAGAGCGAAGATGCTAGGCAAGTTCTGGCGGTTATGGACGCATTAGATGACAATGACGATGTCCAAGGCGTGTATGCAAATTTCGACATATCTGATGCAGTTCTGTCAGAGCTAGCCGCTGATTGATCCTAAGAATGCCTCAGAGCCGGTACTATCGAACCTATGTTCGTTCTAGGGATTGATCCGGGTTTATCTCGCTGCGGTTTTGCCGTAGTCGAGAAGCTGGGACGTCACACCGAAGCTGTAACGCTGGGAGTGATTCGAACCCCACCGAAAGACCCGATCCCCAGACGTTTAGCACTTTTACAAACTGAAGTTCGAGCGCTGATCCAAGAATTTAAGCCTGAAGAGGTCGCGCTGGAAAGAGTTTTCTTCCAGGTCAACGTCACAACAGCAATAGGTGTTGCTCAGGCCAGCGGCATTGCCATGGCTGAAGCAATAGCTCACGGAGCCGAAGTTACTGAGTACACACCCAACCAAATTAAAGAAGCTGTGGGAGGATGGGGCGCTGCCGATAAGAAACAAATACAAAAAATGGTTCAAACACTTTTACAGCTACCTTCGTTACCAACCCCGGCAGATGCGGCAGACGCGGCAGCTACAGCGCTATGCCATATAGCGCACATGTCTATGCAGAAGATTGAAACCGTAAGCAGAAATAAATGATTGGATCTTTGAGAGGAACGCTGCTCGAAACACAGCAGAGCGGCGAAGTTTTGATTGAAGTAGGTGGTATCGGCTACCGGGTTTCAGTTAATCCTGCCGCTATCAACATGCTCCCTAAAATCGATGAAACTGTATTCGTGTACATACACCATCACATCCGAGAAGGTGCGCAGCAACTCTACGGATTTACGGCTATTGATGAGCGCCAATGTTTTGAGTTGCTTCTTGATGCCCATGGAGTCGGCCCTTCCTTAGGAATGGCGATATTAGCTGTTCTGCCTCCGAACGAGTTGCGACGTGCCGTTGCAGCAGATGACATAGACGCATTATGCATGGTCGCAGGGGTAGGCAAAAAAACAGCTCAACGACTGTTGCTGGAAATGAAAAGTCGACTTGAGGAGCCATACGAGCCGACTGTTTCTTCTGGTAATTCTGGAAATGGGAATGAGCCGGGAGCATTAGCTGACGTGCGTGCAGCGCTGTCAGGTATGGGATTTGTTTCCGATGAAATTCGGGTCGCCGTTAAAGACCTTGATGACTCTGATAGCTCAGCACTATTAAGAAAAGCACTGCAGCGTCTGGCCTCCCGATGAGTGAGCAGGAATGGGGAAGAGAAGAGGGCTTTCGAAGAGATGATGAAAGCCACGCTAAGCGCGAAGAGGTACTTAGCTCAGAGCACACTGCAGATGATTCCGAAGACTTAGGGCTTCGCCCAAAAACCCTAAACGAGTTCGTGGGGCAAAATGAACTCAAAGAACATTTAGGCATAATTCTCGAGGCAGCAAGAGCTCGAGAGCAAACTCCAGACCACCTGTTGTTTGCTGGGCCACCTGGTTTGGGGAAAACTACGTTAGCTGGAATTGTTGCATCGGAACTCGGGGTCGCGATCCATGTCACTTCCGGTCCGGCCATTGAACGAGCCGGAGACTTAGCGGCAATTCTCACAAACCTAAATGATCGCGATGTTCTATTCATAGATGAAATTCACTCGCTCCCTAAACAGGTAGAGGAAGTTCTCTACCCAGCGATGGAAGATTTTCAACTTGATGTCATCCTTGGTAAAGGACCGGCTGCGCGATCGATCAGATTTGATTTACCTCCGTTCACGTTAGTAGGGGCAACAACGCGTACAGGACTAATCGCTGGACCGCTTCGAGATCGCTTCGGCCTAGTGGAAAGACTCGACTACTACTCAGCGGATGAACTTCAGGCAATTGTTTCTCGAGCGGCAGATATTTTAGATGTCTCGATTGATAACGAGGGAGCTGTCGAGATAGCGGGAAGAAGCCGTGGAACTCCACGAATTGCTAACCGCCTCTTGCGAAGAGTCAGAGACTATGCCGAAGTCAGAGCTGATGGTCGTGTTAACAAAGAGGTAGCCAAAGAGGGGTTAAGGATCTTTGGCGTTGATGAGATAGGGCTAGATAAAGTAGATCGAGCTATTCTAGAAGCGATAACTGTCCTACACGAAGGAGGCCCAGTCGGCCTTTCGACGTTATCTATCAGCGTTGGCGAGCAAACTGAAACCGTAGAAGACGTTTATGAACCTTTCCTGATACAACAAGGTTTGTTGCAACGTACCCCCAGAGGTCGAGTGGCTACCCGCGCTGCGTTTGCTCATCTTGGTTTGCCAATCCCAGAGCGTGGTTCCGCTGGACCATCATTGTTTGATTGATGTCTAGCCCTCCCAGGAGAGTTTGGTACGCGTCCTACGGCTCAAACTTATTAGAAAAAAGATTTCTGCTGTATCTAAGAGGAGGGCGATTCAGCCCAGGACATACCAGCCATCCCGGTGCGCGTGATCAGGCATTGCCGTTAAAGCCTCCGATATTGCTAAAAGCTAATTACGAACTCCTTTTTAGTAAATGGTCTGAGCGGTGGGGTGGAGGTGTCGCGTTTATAAAACCAAACCCGCAAATGGCAAGTTGCTGGATACGTTGCTGGGATGTCACTGAACAGCAATTTTTCGACATAGCGGCTCAAGAGAATCAGCTATCCCCAGGCCATTTAAATCTTGACATATCAAAACTAGTCAAAGAAAAACAATTAGATCTTGGCGCTGGTTGGTACAACGAGGTTCTTTATCTTGGCGACTTAAATAACCAACCCATACTTACTTTTACCGCAAGTAGCGTTGATGGCCACATGAAGCCAAGCACAGCGTATTTAAGTGTGCTTATCGCTGGTTTAAAAGAAGCATCTTCATTAAGTAACACTGAGATTCAAGAATACCTCGTTGGGGTCGCCGGAATTCATGGCCACTGGACACAACAGGAGCTATACAAAGTCATTTCTCAAACTGTTGACCCTTAAAGTAGGTAGCTGTATGAAAATGATTGAGTTCGACTACGACCTTCCTGAGCATGCGATAGCGCAATTTCCGGCAGAGCCGCGAGATAGCGCCCGGCTGTTAGTCGACCAAGGGTCACAGATTGCTCCGCTGCATGCGCAAGTAAAGGATCTAATTGACTATCTAGAGCCAGGAGATCTACTTGTAGTAAACGAAACAAAAGTAATCCCAGCACGAATACCGTTAGTGAAAGAAACTGGCGGTTTGGCAGAGGTCCTCCTCCTCGAACCCCAGGGCGACGTTTGGGAGGCCATGGTTAAACCAGGTAAACGCTTAAAAGCAGGGACAGAATTACGATCGCTCCGAGACCCTGCGCTTATCGTCGAAGTTGGTGAAGAAACGTCGAGGGGAAGGCGCCTTGTATCAATTATTCACGACGGGAAAAAAATATCTGGACTAAATGAAATCTCCGCCTTAGATAAAGCAGGTGAAATGCCGCTGCCGCCTTACATCAAGAATTACGAAGGAAGCTCAAAAGAGCGGTATCAAACTGTGTACGCCAAAAAACTTGGCTCAGCAGCAGCTCCAACAGCAGGGCTGCACTTTACAGACGAACTTATCGAGAACATCTCGCTAAAGGGCATCGAAATAGCCACCGTAGAATTAACCATTGGAATAGATACGTTCCAGCCAATAACCGTAAGTGACTCTACCGATCATGTAATGCATTCAGAGTCCTACAACGTTCCTGACGCAACGTGGAATGCCTGCAAATCAGCAAAGAGAGTAGTAGCTGTGGGAACCACTACTGTTAGGTCATTAGAATCAGCAGCTCGCGGAAATTTAAGTGGCCGAACTGATCTCTTTCTCAGAAGGGGAGAAAAATTCGAAATCGTCGACTGTATCTTCACCAACTTTCATCTCCCGAAATCGTCATTACTACTGATGATCGACTCATTCGTTGGAGAGCGCTGGCGGCACCTCTACTCTGAAGCGCTAGCAAATGGGTATCGCTTTCTGTCTTATGGCGATGCAATGTTTTTGCAGAAAGCAGTTGATTAAGCGCTTTGTTTACACCGATCAGGAAGCGCAAAGTTATCGTAGGGAACTATTAGCACCCATGGAGAATCAGTGTCTTTAAGTTACGAGCTAATAGCCAATGATGGGAGCGCTCGTCGAGGTCGCGTCACTACACAGCGCGGAACTTTCGAAACTCCAATTTTCATGCCTGTCGGCACTAGAGGGGCCGTGATCCATCTCGATGCGAGAGATTACGCTGATTTAGGAATGGAAGTAGTCCTAGGCAACACTTACCACCTAATGCTCCGCCCCGGTGCAGAAGTTATTAAGGACATGGGAGGCCTTCACTCGTTCACTAATTGGGATGGCCACATGCTCACAGACTCGGGCGGCTTCCAAGTAATGTCTCTTCGTGACAACGTCAAGATTGATGACGAAGGCGTGGATTTCACTTCGATCTACGACGGAAAAAAAGTTAGATTCACTCCAGAAGTTGCAGTCAAGACTCAGGAGGACCTAGGTGCCGATATCCAAATGGTGCTAGATGTTTGTGCTGCTCTGCCAGCCACTGACGATCAGGTCATCATGGCGATGAAACGAACACACCAATGGGCGGAGCGAGCGAAGGCCGCTCATAGCAGGCCGGATCAGGCTCTTTTTGGAATCGTGCAGGGTGGCATAAATCCTGATCTTCGTCACGAAAGCGGAGCAGCTTTAGCTAATTTAGATTTTGAAGGATATGGCATCGGAGGCCTTTCAGTCGGAGAGACCCACATGGAAATGATGCCAGCGTTAAGAGCGGCGCTGGAAGAGTTGCCAACCGACCGACCTCGTTACCTCATGGGTGTAGGTGACCCAGTTCGAGTAGTGGACGCAATTGGCGCCGGCGTGGACATGTTTGACTGTGTATTACCTACTCGTTTAGCTAGACATGGAACTGCATTAACTGGGAACGGCAAAATTAATATACGTAACGCTAAACACGCGCGTAGCGAAGATCCTTTAGACCCAAATAACCCATTTTCTAACCAATTCAGTCGCAGCTACTTGCGGCATTTGGCGCAGGTAAAAGAACCTTCTGTGGCTCGAATCATGACGCTCCATAACCTTTGGTTCCTAATTGATCTAGTCAAACAAGCCCGCAGAGCGATCGAATGTGGCGGTTTTGAGGATTTCCGGGCACATGTTTTTGAAGTATGGGCTGAGAAAGCATGATTTTTGATCTAATGAATAGCAGATAATCAATCGCACTTGCCCCGGCGCGCAGTACCATAACTGCTTGGTTTCGGTACCTACATTCCTGGAGATAACTCATGGCATTGCTACTACCTCTAATCGTCTTCATCGGTATGTATTTTTTGATACTTCGCCCGCAACAAAAACGGATGAAAGAACGAGAACGCATGGTCCGAGCCGCAGCGATAGGCGATGAAGTGGCTACCGTAGGCGGGGTTATTGGCATAATAGTTGCAGTGGAAGAAGGCGACGCAGTCGTCGCCCTTGAAGTTGACGAAGATGTCGAGCTCCGAGTTCAGAGACGCTCCATAGGAGAAATTATTACAAAATCGTCAGATCTTCAAGACGATGTTGCCTCAGACGATGTTGCCTCAGACGATGTTGCCTCAGATGGCGATGACGATAAAAATGATGATTGAAATTACTTGGCTACCGAATCGGAGTCTCTAAGCTGTGCGTCGTTCCCATCTAATTTCCCTAATCCTTGTTGTAGCAATGTCAGCGAGCGCTTTTGTCGCTGTCCTTAGCGCTGGGTGGGCTCCTGTCCTCGGCGTGCAGCTGCAAGGCGGCGTGGAAGTCGTTCTTAGGCCAGCAAACGAAGTGTCAGAAGAACAATTCGAACGCGCCATAGAAATTATTCGAAACCGAGTTGACGCAATCGGCGTCGCTGAACCCGATATCACCAGACAAGGCAACCAAGTTGTCATCCAATTACCTGGTGTGAAAGACAAGCAGCGAGCAGTTGACCTTGTTGGGCAGACCGCAGCTCTGGAATTCCGGCCAGTTGCTGGAATCTACCCAGCCGAAACAAACCCGGCTGACCTCGGCCTTAGTCCAGAAGCGTTAGCGGTTCTAACTGATATAGATAGTGATTCCTTAACTGAGTTAACGCTGTCAGATATTATTACTGATTCAAACGGCGATGAAGACACGGTTGACAGCGAAGTATTATTTACTGACAAAGCCGGCGCTTATGTCTACTTTTTGAATGCTTCGGAACTAACCGGCGATGCCGTAGAGAATGCAGCGGCAACGTTCGAGGGTCAATGGATTGTCAACGTAGAATTTAATGATGAAGGCGCTGCAGGCTTTGATCAAATGGCCTCTGCCTATTTTGGGCAGCAAGTAGCGATTGCTCTGGATGGAGTTGTTGAGTCATCGCCAACGATTAACGCTCAAGAATTTGGTGGTACGGCAGTTATCAGTGGTTCATTCACAGAGCAAGAAGCTAAAGATCTTGCCCTGGTGCTACGATTTGGCGCTCTCCCAGTTGAGTTCGAACAAGACGACGTCCGAACTGTTTCAGCCACCCTTGGCGATGGAACTCTGCGAGCGGGAGTAATTGCTGGAATAGTTGGCCTCGGGCTCGTCGCTTTGTACATGCTTTTCTACTACAAGTTGCTTGGTTTAGTAGCAGTCTGCAGCTTAGCTATTAGTGGCTCTATTCTCTGGTCTATAATTGCCTGGCTTGGCGAACGTCAGGGACTAGCTCTGACTCTTGCGGGCGCCACAGGAATTATTGTGTCAATCGGTGTCCAAGTGGACTCGAATATTGTTTATTACGAGAGAATTAAAGAAGAAGTGCGTCGTGGTAGAGCCGTGAGAACAGCGGCTGACAAGACATTCAGCGGTGCTTTCTCGACCATAGTATGGGCAGACCTTGCTTCGCTCATTAGCGCTGGAGTGCTCTACCAGTTGACCACTGGAACTGTTCGCGGATTTGCGTTGTATCTAGGAATAGCGACGCTTATTGACATTGCAGTGTCCTACTTCTTTATGCGACCTCTAGTAGTAGTGATTGCGCGTAAGCTAGTCGGAGAAAAACCAAAACGAATAGGCATGTCTCATATCGATGCTGAGGTGACCCAGTGATTAAAATACTTCGATTGATGTACCGAGGCGATAACAAGTGGGACTTTATGTCTGCTTGCCGACGCGTCGCCATTGGGTCAGCAGCGGTAGTTCTTGTTTGCCTGATAGCTATTCTAGCCAGAGGGCTCAATCTCGGAATTGAGTTCGAAGGTGGTTCTGTTTGGGAGATTCCCGCCAAGGCCTCTGTTGAACTAGAAACAATTGAAAATGCTGCTTTAGATGCCGGCCTTACAGACTCTCGTGTTCAAAAAATAACTGGAGGCGAAGATATTTTTAGAGTACGAGCAGGGTCGACATTAATAGAGAAAGAAAATTCTATTGTTTCTACTTTGGCCGCAGCTGCTTCAGTAGATGCAGAGTCGATTAGCACGCGAGCAGTTAGCGCTTCCTTCGGTGATCAAGTGGCCGGTAAAGCCCGCAGGGCCTTAGTAGTATTCCTTATTTTGATATCTTTGTACCTGACACTTCGATTCGAATGGAGAATGGCTTTGGGAGCTCTTGTAGCTCTGTTTCATGACCTCGCAATCACGGTTGGTGTCTATGCCATATTCCAAATTGAAGTCACTCCAGCTACCGTTGTCGCCTTCTTGACGATTATGGGTTACTCGCTGTACGACACAATCGTTGTGTTCGACCGCGCTAGTGAAAATAAAAAATCGCTGTCGGCGAAAAGTCGGATTACATACCGAAACTTGGCGAACGTCTCATTGAACCAAGTAATAATGCGATCGATAAACACCACTATTACTTCGGTGCTACCGGTTGTCTCGCTTCTAGTTGTTGGCTCTTTGATTATGGGTGCTACAAGCCTTCAAGAGTTTGCTATTGCCTTGCTTGTAGGACTTGTAGCCGGAGCTTATAGCTCTTTGTTCGTGGCGATGCCTATTGTGACTGTGCTCAAAGAAAGAGAGCCGCACTGGGTGGCGATGCAAGAAGCTGCCGATATTCGAGGAACAGAGGACACTTCCAATGAAGCAGCTGCATTGTTAGCAGCTGGTCAGTACAAACGGAACGTGTCACCGCGCCCTCGCAAGATCGGCAAAAAACGCTAAATAGTCAATCAAGTTATGAGTCAGTAATCCAGTTGCAGATGACCTATACGAGCTCTTTGTTAGCTACAGAAATAAAAGCGGATCTGGTCACGAAGACGGCTCCTCAAGAAAACTAATTTTTCGCGTCCGAAGGAATAGATACCCACAAGAGAAGATTTGTGATCCACTGTGACTCATACCTATTTCTTATTCCTTCGGCCTAAGTGGAAAGGAGGTAACGATGGCGGCTGTTTCGAGAGTACTTCCATGGCGACGCGCATCTGCACCTGTTCACACTGAGATCCAAGGAGTGGTTGATCGCTATAAAGCCAGATGGCCTCGCTACCCAACAGATCTGATTAACGATGCCTATGGAACCGCACTATTAGCCCATCAAGGTCAACGAAGAAAATCAGGCGAAAGTTACATCATTCACCCAGTCGCGGTGGCGTCGGTAGTCGCTGAAATGGGGCTTGATGACGTGTCGATAGCCGCGGCGCTGCTTCACGACGCAGTCGAAGACACGGGAATTGAACTAATTGAAATACGGAATAAGTTCGGCGCGGACGTAGCAGCAATAGTCGATGGGGTAACCAAACTTGATCGAGTCAGTTTCGCTACGAAAGAGGCGCAACAGGCAGCGACGCTGAGAAAAATGCTTTTGGCAATGGCACGCGATATGCGGGTCCTGTTAATAAAACTTGCAGACAGATTGCATAACATGCGAACGATAGGAGCATTAGAAAGATCTAAACAAGAACAGATAGCAAGAGAAACGTTAGATATATACGCTCCGTTAGCTCACCGACTTGGAATGCAAGAAGTGAGAACCGAGCTAGAGGACCTTGCTTTCGCTGCGTTGTACCCAAAAAGATATGCTGAAATTGACCGTCTCTTGGCTGAACGGACCGTGGAACAAGACAGATACGTCGACAAACTATTATTAGAAATTCGTAGTCGACTAGAAAAAACGTCTGTAAAGGGCACAGTCACGGGTCGCGAGAAACACCATTGGGGTGTCTACGAAAAGATGGTGGTGAACGGCCGTTCCTTTGATGAAATTTTTGATTTAGTTGGAATCAGAGTAATAGTCCCGACTGTGCGAGAGGCCTACGCTGCTTTAGGCACTATTCATGCTACTTGGAGGCCTGTCGCTGGTCGTTTCAAAGACTATATAGCGATGCCTAAGTTCAACTTTTACCAGTCCCTGCACACCACTGTCGTCGGGCCTGCAGGAACTGCAGTTGAATTACAAATAAGAACAATTGAGATGCACCATCGAGCCGAACATGGTGTTGCCGCTCATTGGCGTTACAAGGATCCAACAGATTCTAATTCAGAAGATATGCCTTGGCTAACAAATATTGTTGACTGGCAAAATGAGACTGATGATCCAGAAGAGTTCATGGAGACTCTTAAAGTTGATCTTGAGCAAGACGAAGTATACGTATTTACGCCTAAGGGTGATGTCGTGACCCTTGCCACTCGAGCTACCCCTATCGATTTCGCTTATGCTATTCACACTGATATTGGCGACGCTACAATTGGGGCAAAAATCGATGGCCGGCTAGTTCCTTTGGATCGGGAATTACGCTCCGGTGACACGGTAGAAATTTTTACTTCCAAAATTGAAAACCCCCACCCGTCCCGAGACTGGCTGGACATAGCTACGACGCCCAAAGCGCAGAATCGAATCAGACAATGGTTCGCTAGGTCCGAGCGCGAAGAATTAGTTGAACTTGGACGTGACCTTGTTACCGATGCATTGAGGGCAGAAGGTCTCAGAGCTCAGCCTCTCATTGACAGTGAAGAACTCCGCCAAGTTGGCCAAGACTTTGGCCGTAACGAACTTGAACTTCTTTTCGAGTCGGTAGCCAAGGAAGATCTGCAGGCTGAGATTATAGCCAAAAAACTAGTTGCTCACCTAAGAGGTGACAGCGCAGATCAAAAATTACCTGCTAAACCAGCGCAACACCGTGGGACCCGAAGGCGTCGAACGACAGGAGTTCACGTAGAAGGATTAGATGATTCTCTAGTGCGTCTTGCTGGCTGCTGCAACCCGGTTCCTGGAGATGAGATACTCGGATTCGCTACTCGCGGTCGAGGCATCTCGATTCACAGAGATGATTGCAGCAATGCTGCGGAACTTGTAGATGCGTCTGGTGCGCGTCAGGTGGAAGCCGTTTGGGACAATGCATTTAGTGGGCAATTTATTGTTTCGGTCGAAATTCGCGCTCTTGACCGTGACCACCTTTTAGTTGATGTTGTAAGAGTAATTTCTGAACACTATGTGAGTATTGCTAGCGCAACTACGTTTACTGGCGATGACCAAGTCTCGGTTATGCAATTCGAAATTGAGATAGGAGACCCAATACTCCTTGACCAGTTACTAGCAGCAGTCAGAGAAATAGCTGGAGTATTTGATGCGTATCGGATTCTTTCCAGTGCTCCACGAAGGTCTTCGTGAAAGCTATGCCAGAAAATGCAGAAATAAATATCCGACGGCCAGCTGTCGCGGAGATAGGCCCTCAACCGCCTAACATGGACTAGTCAGCGGTCCACCTTCTTTCATCCGGGTACAGAGTATTCTTGCATGTCCACAAAGCCCAATAGCTTCCAAACACCAATCGGCACGAGCGATTTATTGCCGCTTGGCTCAGCTCGTTGGCAGGCCACTTTGCAATTGTTTGATGAGGTGTCTACTCGTTCTGGTTTCGGTTACCTCAGCACCCCAATCTTTGAAGACATTGGTGTCTTCTCGCGAGTTGGAGAAGGTACCGATGTGGTCCGAAAAGAGATGTACGAATTTTTAGACAAAAGTGATCGTCGATTAGCTTTACGTCCAGAAGGCACGGCTGCGGTATGTAGAGCTTTTGTTCAGCACCATCCAGTCACGCCCTGGAAAGTTTACTATCACGGTCCTTTCTTTCGATACGAAGCACCTCAGGCAGGTCGTTATAGACAGTTTCACCAACTCGGAATTGAGACTCTTGGGTCCGATGACCCGGACGCAGACGTCGAGGTAATGGCTCTGGCCTGGGAAATGTTTCAAAAAATGGGGCTAAAGCAGGTAGAACTTTCATTAAATTCGATGGGTGATGGCGACACTAGGCTGCACTACGCTGAGGCTCTGACGGAGTATTTGAATCAGCACAGAGATGCTATCGATGAAGAGGATCGAGAAAAAATTTCTGACCACCCAATGCGCGTTTTGGATTCAAAGCGAAGAGCTACGAGAAAAGTTACTGACGAAGCCCCAAAGATAAGCGACTTCTTAAGTGCGAGCGCGATAGCTCATTTCGATCGAGTGCAAGATGGATTGACAGCACTAGACATTCCTTACAAAGTCGAGCCTCGTTTAGTACGAGGACTTGACTACTACACCCACACAACTTTCGAATTTCAAAGTAAAGCACTTTCAGCAGCTCAGAATACGATCTGTGGTGGAGGGCGCTATAACGGACTAGTCGAAGAGTTAGGTGGTCCCGTTACCCCCGGAATCGGATTTGGCATGGGTATAGAAAGACTATTACTAGCCTGTGACGCTGAAGAAGTTTTTCCTGCTCCGAAATCGAGCCTTGATGTTTGGGTAATTGATGTGGCAGGCGGCTCCCATGCTCGAGATATAACCTATGAGCTACGAAGTCACGGCATCAACGCGGATCGCTCTTTCGATAGTCGATCGATGCGGAGCCAGATGCGTAGTGCAAATAGATCTGGAGCTCCTATAGCTTTGATCATTGGTGAAGACGAAGTAGCCGCTGGCAACGTTGCGCTTAGATCTATGTTGGATAATGGCGTAGAGCAAATTTTGATACCCCGTGACCAAATCGCTGTTGAGGTACTTCGTTCCCTCGGCAGTCGGTCCTAATAGTAGAGCCTAACTAGCTTTCGGAGCCCTTAATGACTATGAGAACTGATTACTGCGGTCGACTTTCCAGTGAGGATATTGGTCGTACTGTCACTGTTTGCGGCTGGGTCGCGAAGAGACGCGAGCACGGAGAATTTTTGGCGTTTGTTGATTTACGTGACCATACAGGTTTGATCCAGTGTGTCGTAGATCACGCACACGAGATAAGAAGTGAATACGTCCTTGCTGTTACCGGAGTTGTTCGCCCTAGACCTGACGACACAATTAACGCGGACTTGGCCACAGGTGAGATTGAGATCGGTGACGCTAGCGTCAAAATTTTGTCGCAATCAGATCCAGTGCCATTCCAGATCGACCGAGCTGGAGAAGTTGACGAAACACTTCGAATGAGACACCGTTATCTTGATCTACGTACTCAACGGATGCAAACTAATCTGCGGAGGCGAGCCGTAGTGAACGGCGCCATTAGAAGCTCAATGGAGTCTCAAGAGTTCCTGGAAGTTGAAACTCCAATGTTGATTGCCTCTACCCCAGAAGGGGCAAGAGATTTCGTTGTGCCCAGTAGATTGCATGCCGGCACCTTCTACGCCCTTCCGCAAAGCCCTCAGCTGTTTAAGCAATTGTGCATGGTAGGTGGAATCGATCGGTACTACCAAATAGCAAGATGTATGCGCGATGAGGATTTGCGTGCGGACAGGCAATTCGAATTTAGTCAACTAGATATGGAGATGAGTTTCGCCGATGGTGATGATGTTCGGGAAATAGTTTCGGTAGCGATAGCTGACGCAACTGAAGTTGTTACCGGTGAACGGCCAGGGCTTATTCCATCTATGACCTGGTTGGATGCAATGAACAACTATGGCTCAGATAAACCTGACATTCGTTTTGGCATGCAGCTAACAGAACTCTCCGAAGTATTTGCACAAACCGATTTCAATGCTTTTAAAGCGCCTTCCGTGAAGGGCATTCGATTGCCCGGCGGCGGTGATACAACCAGAAATCGTTTAGACCAACTCACTGATCGGGCAAAAGGCTGGGGAGCTAAGGGCCTCGTATGGATCAAAGTAGGAGCTAACGGAGAAGTTAATTCTCCGGTTGCGAAATTTATGAGCGAAACTGAAATCGCTGGAGTACTAAAAGCGCTGGATGCCGAAGAGGGAGATATCTGTTTCATTGTCGCCGACAAATGGCGCCGAACTGTCCATGTGCTCGGTCTGCTTCGATTAGAACTCGGCCGTCCTCCGGTGAATGAAGGCGGATACAACTTTTTGTGGGTCACTGATTTCCCATTGTTCGAGTCAATTAACGAAGACGGTTCGCCAGTGCCGGCGCACCATCCGTTTACGATGCCACATGAAGAAGATATTTCACTCTTGAACGCAAAACATGATGACCCGGAAAAACTTTTGGAGATTCGATCGCAGGCTTATGATCTGGTTTTGAACGGTTGGGAACTCGGTTCAGGAAGCGTTCGTATTCATAAACGTGAATTGCAGCAGCAAATATTCGAACTCTTAGGAATAAACGAAGAGGAGGCACAAGCTAAGTTCGGTTTCTTGATGAACGCATTCCGATATGGTGCACCGCCTCACGCTGGCTTTGCATTTGGTATAGACAGGCTGACGGCTCTGCTCTCAGGCGAAGAGAACATTCGAGAAGTTATCGCCTTCCCTAAAAGCCAATCTGGTTCTGACCCATTGACCGAAGCGCCGACAGAAATTGACCCTGCGCAGCTCAAAGAACTTGGTTTGCGTCTACTACCTCCGGTTACGTGACCCAAAAAGGTCGTCGCACCTACTAAGTTCGTGGTGTGGAAGATCTGTTTAGTGCTGCTGCATCAGAAAAACTACGGCTAAGCGCTCCTCTGGCTGCGAGGTTGCGCCCGCAGTCGTTGAAGGAGATAGTAGGCCAAGAGCATCTCCTTAGTGAGTCCGCGCCGCTAAAGGCCCTCATCGAAGCAGACAAGCTGACCTCGGTCATCCTTTGGGGACCCCCAGGGTGCGGTAAAACTAGTTTGGCGAGACTTATAGCGCGTCACACGGCAAAAGATTTCGTGACACTGTCAGCGGTGTCAGCCTCTGTAAAAGATGTGCGATCAATTATTGAAACTGCAGGTAGAAGGCTTGGTGAACACGGAATTGGAACAATTCTCTTTCTAGATGAAGTCCACAGGTTTAACAAAAGCCAACAGGATGCGCTGCTTCCATCAGTCGAGGATGGCTTACTGGTTCTAATCGGTGCAACAACTGAAAACCCATATTTTGAAGTGAACGCGCCTTTGCTTTCCCGATCAAATTTGTTTCGTATGAACCCTCTTAGCGGAACGGCTGTTTCGAAGTTGTTGCACAAAGCAGTCGAAGCCGAGGGTTCTCAAGCTAACGAAGACGCGATCGAACATCTGGCTGAGCGAGCAGGTGGCGACGCCCGAAGAGCCCTGACTGCGCTGGAAGTAGCTCTCGTCCTAGCAGCGCAAAACAATGAGACCGTTAGTCTGAGACACGCAGAACTGGCATTAGATGAAAGAGCTCATCGGTATGGCAGTGACGAGCATTACGACGTTATTTCTGCGTTCATTAAGTCCATTAGAGGTTCGGATGTAGATGCAGGACTCTATTGGCTCGCTCGTATGTTAGAGGCTGGTGAAGACGCAAAGTACATTGCTCGGCGTCTAGTAATTCTTGCATCTGAAGACATTGGTATGGCCGACCCTCAGTCATTGCTGATCGCCGACGCAGCAGCTAGAGCAGTGGATTTCGTGGGATTGCCAGAGGCGCAACTTAGTCTCGCTCAAGCAGTAATTCATCTAGCTACTGCACCTAAATCATGCACTGCTAAGACGGCGTTGCATCTAGCTATTTCTGATGTTCGTAATGGTAAAGGACGAGAAGTTCCAATCCACTTACGCGATGGAACTTACGCAGGCGCAAAAGGGTTAGGACACGGAGAGGGATACATCTATCCCCATAATGATCCAAAGGGGTGGGTCGAACAGCGGCATTTACCGGTTGAAATGACTGGCACTATTTATTATCAGCCGACAAACCATGGATTTGAAGCAAAAATTAGTGAACGGATGGCGGAATTGAGCCCAGATGAGGAGATGCCAGACCTATGAGCACCGGTGATCTTGTGGCTGTCGTAGTTACTATTACAGCCATTTTTGGTATGGCTATTTTGTTAATAGTACTGAATCGGCTGATTGTCGTTTTGAGAGACTTGAGAGCTGCTGCTGATCGATTGACCAAAGAGGCATGGCCTGTGGTTAATGATCTTCGCTCGACTGTAGACCTAGCTGATAGAGAACTTGAGAGACTAAGCGATGTAATAGGAAGCGCTGAGATTGTTTCAAAAAATTTGTTTTCTGTCGGTCGAAAGATTTCTAAATCAGCTGCGCTGCCTTTCATAAAGGCTAAATCGCTCCTAGCGGGATTTCGATCGGCACTATCACGTCTCACTAATTGAACTAGTATTTCGCCTCGATTCGCTATGATTATGAGGTGCTTAAACGTTTGCGATGGATGCTCCTTGGGTCTTTATTCGGCGCTGGTGGTTCCGTGTGGCTCAAAAACCGTTACCGACACCTAGCTAATAGGTATGCCCCCGTGCGTGGCACTGCCACTGTCGCCGGAGCCGCTCGACGAGTCTCTCGAGACCTAAGAGATGCTTGGTCAGACGGTAGAAAGGAAATGAAAAGCACCGAAACTAGGCTAAAAGATTCAAGATTCAATTAAATAGTGCAGACTTCGGTCAGATAATAGCGGCGAGGGCTAGACCCATCGCTACGCTCTTCTTACATGGAAGCAGCACAGCTACGCGATGCGTTCTCCACATTTTGGGCAGACCGAGGTCACCAAGTGCGGGAATCAGCGAGCCTGATACCTCATGAACCATCACTTTTGTTTACCGTCGCTGGCATGGTTCCGTTCATGCCCTATTTTTTGGGGGAAGAAACTCCACCAGCTACTCGGCTATGCACAGTGCAGAAGTGCGTTCGCGCAGGGGGAAAACACAACGACCTTGATGACATAGGAAGAACTAATAGGCATTTCACTTTTTTTGAGATGATGGGCAATTTTAGTTTTGGTGACTATTTCAAAAAAGAAGCTATCCCATGGGCCTGGGAATTTGTTACTGAGGTCCTGGGGTTAGACCCAGAGAAGCTGTGGGTAACAGTTCACGTCAGTGATAATGATGCAGAAGAAATTTGGAAAAATTCAGTTGGAGTGGCTAGCGAACGAATCCAACGTTTAGACAAGGATAATTGGTGGGCGGCAGGCGACACAGGCCCGTGCGGGCCTTGCAGCGAAATCTTCTATGACTTGGGCGCTGAATTTGGTGAAGATGGGGGACCGGCTGATGGAAGCGAAGATCGTTTCATTGAAGTGTGGAACCTGGTTTTTATGCAGTACGCAAACGATGGCACTGGTGAGTTAACAGATCTCCCTAAAACCGGAATCGATACAGGCGCTGGGCTAGAACGACTCTTAGCAGTTCTTCAAGGCAAGTCCTCTGCTTGGGATATTGACCTCTTCGCCCCGCTACTTCGAGAAGCAGAAGCCATTACTGGTATTGCTTACGGACAAAACATCGAGAGCGATGTTTCAATGCGGATCTTCGCTGATCATGCGCGTGCCACAGCAATGCTGATAAACGACGGCGTTTTTCCCTCGAACGAAGACCGAGGATACGTATTACGAAGAATTATTCGGCGGGCAGTCAGACACGCATGGGTGCTTGGAGTAACAGAAGTCGTGATGCCGCGATTGGTTGATGTAGTCGCGGAGGTTATGGGTAGTCAGTATCCTGATCTGCACAAAAACATTGGCTTTATTCGTGACGTTGTAGAGCGAGAAGAAGAACGTTTTCGGCGCACGTTGGCAACGGGATCCGAGATTCTTGATACTGCTTTGAGCGCTATGAACACTGGAGATTCATTGCCTGGGCAAATAGCATTTCAACTACACGACACATTTGGTTTCCCAGTTGAAGTTACAGAAGAGATACTCGGCGAGCGAGGTTTTTCTTTAGATAAGCACTCATTTGAGATAGCGATGACTGAGCAGAGAGATCGAGCTCGTGCCGCTCGAGCAGATGGACCATCTGCTGGAAAAAATATTTACAGAGATATTCTCGATGAATTCGGCCCCACTGAATTCTTGAGAGACTCACCGGTTTTTGCAACAGCTCAAGTGTTAGCAGTTATTCCTCTCGACGATACGCGTGTCGAAATTTTCCTCGATAAGACACCTTTTTACGCTGAGAGCGGAGGCCAGGTAGGCGACACTGGAACTTTGACTACAGATAGCGGGGTCTTTGAAGTTTCGGACTGCACACTTGCACTTCCTAGCCTGCATCGTCACTTAGGTAAAGTAGTATCAGGCAATATAACGCCAGGCGCCGTTGCTAATGCAGCTATAAACGACGATCGCCGATCCTCTATCCGTCGGAATCACACTGCCACCCACATTTTGCATTGGGCTCTTCGTGAAATTTTGGGTGAGCACGTTAAGCAAGCAGGTTCTCTGGTTGCCCCCGAACGTTTGCGTTTCGATTTTAGCCACTTTGAGGCTGTGACAGTTGAACAACTCAATCAGATAGAAGATTTAGTCAACCTAGAAGTTCTTGGGAATGACCAATGCCGACACTTCGAAACGACAATGAAAGATGCGCAGGACCTCGGAGCGGTAGCTTTCTTCGGCGACAAGTATGGAGACATTGTTCGGGTTCTCGAAGCTGGAGGCCATTCGCTGGAACTCTGCGGCGGAACTCATGTAAACGCCCTTGGAGATATCGGGCACATTCGGATAGTAGGTGAAAGCAGCATAGGCTCGAACCTCCGCCGGATAGAAGCTGTTACAGGAGTGGCCACCGTTGAGAGACACAGAAAGGCGGAGGACACTCTTGGGAAAATCGCAGATGTTCTTAATGCGACTAGTGAAGAAATAATTGATGTCTTAGAAAAAAGACTTCTCGAAAATAAAGATTTACGAAACCAAATAAAAATGCTCCAACAAAAAGAAGCAGGATCTCGATCAGTTGAGTTAGCTGCGTCGGCAGTTGATGGAATTGTGGTAACCAGAGTGGATTCAATGTCTAGAGACAGTCTGCGTGACCTTGCTGCTGCGATTCAGAAAGAAAATGGTATAAAAGCCGTTGTTCTGGCCGGAGCACCAGATGAAGGAGGCGTCGCTTTAGTCGCTTCAGTAAGTGCAGAGAGTGGGCTGCTAGCCGGAGATTTGTTGGACCAGGCCGCTAAAACTGTGCAAGGGGGGTTTGGTCGTAAAGGAGAACCATCATTAATCCTAGCTGGTGGTAAAAATATTGCCGGAATTGATGATGCTTTGCAACAGGCTCGCCTGGCCGCAGGGTTATCACAAGATTAGTTGGCAACAATGAGAGCAGTTGGAGTCGATCTAGGTTCAAAACGAATAGGTATAGCTATTTCAGATAGCGACGGGCTTGTGGCCACTCCGTATGAGGTGGTGAAACGATCTGGGGATCGCAAACAAGATCATCGCAAAATTAATAGTATTATTTCGGAAGTGGAAGCAGAGATATTAGTCGTGGGGTTGCCGTTATCTCTTAACGGTGACGAAGGAAGAGCGGCACAAGGAGCGCGCCATGAAGCCGAAGAAATTCAAAAAAACCTTATTATCCCGGTAGTCATGCACGATGAGCGATTAACGACCGTGGAGGCAGAAAGATCTCTCAAAGAGCAAGATCTGAACGCTGTTCAACGACGGAAAATAATTGACAAAGTAGCTGCTACTGTTTTGCTGCAAGCGTGGTTAGATGGCCAGTAAGAGAAAGACAAAAAACGTTGTTGCTCCCTTTTCCGATGAAGAACTATAACGGTGTCAAAACCTAGCTCGAGAGATCTAAAATCAAAGCCTTCCGGTAAGGAAGGAGTTGATTATGAAACTATTTTTGTTAGAAAAAACCGAGGAACTCTGCTGTCCTTAGTCCTTCTTCTCATGGTGCTAATGGCGAGTTTTTTCTTTCTGAATAAGACCATAAATTGGGCGAAAGAGCTGCTGGATCCTCCAGGCGAGCGGGGCGCAGCGGTCAGTCTGACTCTCCCGCCAGGCGCAACTACGTCGGGTATCTCTGAAACATTGGCTGATCTCGACATCATTCCGAACGCAAGCGCCTATGAGTGGTACATCCGACTAAAGGGCGGTCCCGAATTTCAAGCTGGCTCGTATACCTTTCACACTAACTCTTCGATATCTCAAGCCCTAGAAGTTCTGAGTGCTGGTCCTAACACCCCGGAACAGGCCGTGCAGCTTCGACTAACCATCCCAGAAGGTTTCACAGTTTCTCGAATGATAGATCTAATAAACAACACTCCTGGCTTGGCTTTCAGCGGGTTTGATTTCGAAAACGAATTACGCGTTGGGTATAACAGTTCAGGCGTTCTATCAAACCAAGCGATGGTCGCTACAGGAGTTATCGAGCCATATGAGGGACTACTGTTTCCAGATACTTATTTCCTAACTGAAGAATCTTCTGCGGAAGATCTGGTTGTACAAATGATCTCCCGCTTTGATCAAGTACTTTTGGAACTTGGCTATTCGGAAGCTATCGAAAGAGTTGGTCTAAGCGCTTACGAGGTCCTCACTATCGCAAGTTTGATTGAACGAGAAGCTCGAATCCCAGAAGAAAGAGGAAAGGTTTCGCGCGTAATCCATAACCGTGTTGCTTCAAATTGGTTTCTTGGAATTGACGCGACAATCGTATATGCGACGGGCAATAACAATTTGTCAGCTGCTGACCTCAGAGTAGATTCTCCCTACAACTCTCGACTTGTTCGTGGTCTCCCTCCAGGGCCCATAAGCTCACCCGGGAGAGCTGCATTAGAAGCTGCTATTGAGCCTGCTTCCGGGCCGTGGCTGTATTATGTACTTGTTTCAGAAGATGGTCGCCACTCCTTCTCAACCAATAATCAAGATTTTCAGCGAGATAAAGCAAAATGTATAGAGAGAAACCTTTGCGGATGAATGAATTTGCGTTACCCACAGCGACAACGAAGTTAGTGGCAGTTATAGGAGATCCTGTTCGTCACTCACTAAGCCCAGTAATGTTTAATGCTGCATTTCGCGCTTTGAATATGGACTGGCTCTATGTTGCCTTGCCGGTAAAGCTAGGTTCGAGCAGAGCTGCGATTGATGGAATCCGTGCCCTCGACATTGCGGGCCTATCAGTAACGACTCCTCACAAGGAAGCAGTTGCGGCGGCAGTTGACCAACTTTCTCCCGTCGCAACAAAATTAGGTGCTGTTAACTGCGTGCGCAGGAACGGTGAAGTTCTAATCGGGGAGAATACAGATGGCAAAGGATTCGTTGAATCAGTTCGATCCGGCCTAGGCATTGAACCCGAGAACAGTAACGTCGTGGTGGTTGGCGCCGGAGGTGCTGCCCGTGCGGTGATTCTAGCGTTGGCTGAAGCTGGGGCGACCGTCGCTGTGGTTAACAGAACTAAAGATAAAGCAGAAAAAATAGTTAACCAGATGGCTATGGAAAATATTTCCACAAGTGGATTCGAATCGATCAGCGACGCGGACCTAATAGTGCAAGCGACTCCATTGGGTATGCGTAACGACGACCCATTACCGTTCGATCCCAATCTAATCGGACAAGGGCAAACGTTGGTTGACCTGATATATCATCCCCAGCGCACACCAATTGCAGAATCAGCGGCAGCGCGTGGAGCTCAAATTGCCAACGGAGTTGGAATGTTGCTATATCAAGCTGGTGAACAATTTCGTATTTGGACGGGCGAAGAACCTCCTCTCCACGTTATGGCTGCTGCTGTCGGCCTTGACTTGTCTCAGAATACAGGCGAGTAGGCCTTCGAAATTGAAGCTCGGAGGCTGAAGCCGGGTAAGACAGTAAAAATCGGTACGATGTAGCGTGTGAGCGTGAAGCAGTGATAAAGGTCGAGGTCCCGCTGGGTGATCGTTCTTACTCGGTTCTAGTAGGACCTGGAGCGGTTAATAAACTGAATTCACTGATACCGGCAGATGCTGAAAGAGCATTCGTAGTTACTCAGGCAGGAGTAGGCGTCACCGTTGACCCAGGGATTCCATACCAAGTAGCGCATATTCCAGACGGGGAAGAAGCCAAAATTCTTACAACAGTGGGAAATTTGTGTTCATCGTTTGCAGAGTTTGGGATAACTCGTCGCGATATTATTATTGGGGTCGGAGGCGGTGTTGTAACCGACGTCGCTGGATTCGCTGCGTCGGTGTATCACCGAGGAGTGAGAGTCATCCACGTTGCCACGACTCTTTTGGCTCAGATTGATGCTGCTATCGGGGGCAAAACGGGAGTTAACCTTCCCGAAGGGAAAAATTTAGTTGGAACGTTTTGGCAACCATCTGGAGTCATCTGCGACACCTCTGTCCTAAACAATCTCCCGGAACGCGAGATGATCGCAGCAATGGGTGAACTAGCAAAATATCACTTCTTAGGTGGCAGTCAGCTAGACAAATTGCCTTTAGATCAACGAATTGCTGCCTGTATACAAATCAAGGCTGATGTAGTTGCTTTGGACGAGCGAGAAGGCGCCGGTCGCGCGCTATTGAACTATGGACATACACTTGGGCACGCTCTGGAAATTGCTGGCAGCTTCGATCTTAGACATGGCGAAGCTGTTGCAATCGGCCTTAAGTATGCTGCGTTGCTAGCTCTCACTTTGGGCCGTATAGACGAGAGCCGAGTTGCCGCACATCAGGCAGTGCTTGATGCTTATTCCTTGTCGTCAAGTCTTCCGCCCAAAGCAAATCATGAAGACCTAGTTGATTTGTGTGGCAAAGACAAAAAAGCTTTTGATGGTTTCACATTCGTTTTAGATAGCTCTGATGGCCTAGAGGTCGTTTCTGGGATACCGAGAGAAGCATTACTTTCTGCACTCAAACTCATGGAAATCAGTGAATGAATTGACCTGGTGTCGCCTAATGGCCAAATGTCTGGCAATCTATGAGTGTGTCTAAGGCTGTTCTGCTTCTCTTATCCGGAGTCAATTTAAATCTACTCGGAACGAGAGAGCCTGAAATTTATGGCCGGTCAACGCTAGAAGACCATGTTCAGGTTGCTCGCGCACAAGCTAATACCGCTGGCTATGACCTTGAGCATCTGCAAACCAACTTCGAAGGAGTTCTAGTAGAAGCCATCCAGGCTGCGCGCGGCAGCGCTGCGGCAATAATTATAAATCCCGGAGCTTTCACTCATTACGCTTGGTCAATTCACGATGCTCTAGCAGCTTTTGATGGTCCAGTTGTCGAGCTGCACCTATCAAACCCCAAAAAAAGAGAAGCTTGGAGACATGTCTCAGTAGTGGAACCAGTGGCGATAGCTACTGTGTCTGGCGAAGGCGGATCCGGGTACGCTCGAGCCGTTGAGATAGCAGTAGGAGCCATCGAGGGTACCAGTGCTAAAAACAACTCCTAGCAGACCTCAAAGAGTCGAACGACTCCGAACGCTGTTGAAGGATTCCAAAATTGATGGATTAATGATCAATGATTTGAACAACATCTTTTATCTGACTGGTTTCACGGGGTCCTCTGCTCGAGTATTCGTCAGCGAAAATAAAGCCAAAATCTATACGGACAAACGCTACGAGGAACAAGTCGGCGCTGAGACCGATAGCAAAGTGTTCGCTGTCAATATCGGAAGTGGGCCACAGCAAGAACTCGTACTACTTGCTGATATGAAATCTTGTCGCAGCGTTGGGTTCGAGTCGGACAGCCTTAGTTGGACAGAAGCTAGAAAGTATTTAGAACTGCTTGACGATAGGGCAGTGGTTCCAACCGTTGGGATAGTAGAAGGTCTGAGAGCTGTAAAAGACGATGCAGAAATAGAACGGATTACGACCGCAGCAACAATTGCAGACGCTGCTTTGGCTGCAGTTAAACAAGAATTGGCTAATAAACCAACAGAATCTGAGTTTGCGAGGTTGCTGGACCAAACAATGTTTATGCAAGGCGCGAATGCTCTTTCTTTTGAGACAATATGCGCTAGCGGCCCAAATAGTGCGCTTCCGCATGCGAGACCTTCGGATAGAACTATCCAAACTGGTGATTTAGTAGTTCTAGATTTTGGTGCGGTTATAGATGGCTACCATTCAGATATGAGCAGAACCTTTTGTATTGGTGAACCAAGCTCAGAATCCCAGCTTCTACTTGATGCAGTAGCTAAAGCTCAAGACGCTGGGGTTGTGGCTGTGCGTCCGAGCGTAGAGTGCGCAGCAATCGATGCAGCTTGCAGAAATAAACTCGCTGACTACGGGCTTGAAGAACTGTTTGTTCATGGCACCGGGCATGGAGTGGGTCTCGTAATCCATGAGGCGCCATGGTTGAATTCCAGTAATGAAACAAAACTTCAAGCCGGGCATGTAGTGACTGTGGAGCCAGGGGTGTACCGTCCCGGGTTTGGAGGTGTTCGTATAGAGGACACCATTTTGGTTACCCAGGAGGGTGGCCGGCTCTTAACCCTTGCGCCTAAAGACCCAGTTATCGCATAAGCGCTAACATTAAAGGACTCCATATGTCGATATCGACTAGTGACTTCAAAAATGGAATAACTATTGACCTTAGTGAGGGTTTGTTTCAAATATCTGAGTTTCAACATGTGAAACCAGGAAAAGGCGGCGCGTTTGTTCGTACTACGCTTCGTAACGTTAGGACTGGAGCAGTTGTAGAACGCACTTTTCGATCAGGTGAAAAAATGGAACAAGCCGTAATTGATAAGCGAGAGATGCAATTCTTATACAACGATGGCTCTGATCTAGTTTTTATGGACACAGAAAATTATGAACAACTCGAGGTCGAGAAATCATCCCTAGGCAATGCACCTGATTTTTTAGTCGAAGGAAATGCTGTCGTGCTGCAGATGTATGGCACAGAAATAGTAGGCACAGACTTGCCTGCTGCTGTTGTACTTGCAGTAACTGAAACTGAGCCTGGACTTCAAGGAGATCGAGTCTCCGGTGCTCGGAAATCAGCGACAATGGAAACAGGCTTAGCTGTTCAGGTTCCATTATTTATCGAAATTGGAGAACGGCTTCGCATTGATACGCGTAGTGGAGACTACATAGAACGAGCCAACGGGTGACAGAATTTGAAGGCGATCCGTTTGCCGGTGATCTAGCTACTCAACGCCGAGAAGCTCGAGAGCGAGTAATAGAAATGCTTTACGAGGCCGATTTCAAAGAGGGTAATATTTCTGAGGTAATAGACAGTCAGATTGTCGAACCTGATGCGTTTGCGATTCGACTCGCTGTAGGAGTCTACGAAAATATTTCAAATCTTGATCAACAAATTGAAGCGCTTCTGCATGAAGGCTGGTCATTGGAGCGTTTGGGTAAACTCGATCGTTGGATTCTGAGGCTCGGACTCTACGAGTTGAATAATGCTGAGGTGCCTGCTGCTGTAATCATCAATGAAGCAGTTGAACTAGCCCATCAATATGGGGCGACTGATGAAAGCGGCCGATTCGTGAATGGATTATTGGCGGCTCAGGTAAACCAACAATAATTTTATTGAATAGGTGAGATACCATGAGCGGAAACTTCGGTAACTGCGACTAGCATGCGATTCTGACCGTGAAGTGAGTCCTGTGAGGCTCAAACGGCTGGAGGAATGCGCGTGGCAGATCGCGAAAGAAGAATGACGCCCCCATTCGGGGGCGTTTTTGTTGCCACGTCAACCGTTCTAGATCAAGCGCAAGTTCATAGAGCATTAACGCGTATTAGCCACGAGATAATAGAAAAAAACCGTGGGCTAGACAATATCGTTCTCGTTGCCCTTCAAACTGGTGGAGCTCAGGTAGCTGAACACATTGCACAGCTGCTGTTTGAAATTGAAGGCGTCGATGTACCTACCGGAACAATCGATGTGGCTCTGTATAGAGATGACATTGGCCTTCGTCCAGTGATGCCGGAGGCAGAGACTATGATTCCAGTGGATCTCACTGCCAAGACTGTGGTGCTTGTAGACGATGTTCTGTTTACCGGACGAACAATTCGTGCTGCTTTAGACGCATTAAATGATTTTGGTAGACCTCGAGCTGTGCAACTTGCGGTTGTCATAGACAGAGGTCACAGGGAACTGCCTATACGGCCAGACTTTGTGGGCAAAAATCTTCCGACACGACGCGAAGAAGTAGTGGACGTAAATCCTGAAGGAGTACTCCTTGGGGTGATGAGGAAATGATTAGACATCTTCTCGAACTTGAAGAGCTTGGCGTTGAAGGTATTCAAGCAATTCTTCAGCTCACAGATCGATTCGTCGAAGTCGGGGAAAGGGCAATCCCGAAAGTACCGGCTTTACGAGGGAAAACTGTAGCCAACATGTTTTTTGAAGACTCGACTCGCACTCGGCTCTCATTTGATGTCGCTGCGAAGCGGCTATCTGCAGACGTACTGACTTTTTCTGCAAGCTCTTCGTCATTGAATAAGGGTGAGTCGATTCGAGATAGCGTTGAAACGCTCGAGGCAATGGGAATCAATGCGATAGTCGTGAGGCACGGCTCCTCTGGAGTTCCTCAACAGATAACTCGCTGGGTGAATGAAGGCATTTCGGTCATAAACGCAGGCGATGGATGGCATGCGCACCCTACGCAAGGACTTCTCGATGCTTACACAGTATGCGAGCACTTCAGAGGACCGGCTGGTCCCGCAGCTTCGTTGCAAGGACTACATGTTGGTTTAGTCGGAGATATTTTGCATAGTCGGGTAGCTCGAAGTGATATCCAGGCATACACGGCGTTAGGGGCTACAGTCACTCTGATAGCACCAGCTACGTTGCTGCCAGCAGATATTTCGACCTGGCCAGTTCGGGTGAGTCAAGACCTAGACCAAGTTCTTCCGACGCTAGATGTTTTGGGTCTTTTGAGAGTGCAAAAAGAACGGATGGTAGAAGGATCAATTGGGTCGATACGTGAATACATCGAAGAGTTCAGCTTGACTCAAAGGCGAGTAAAACTATTATCCGATACTGCTGTAATTACTCATCCAGGTCCAGTTGTTCGCGGGGTGGAGGTAACTGGATCCGTTCTTGATGAGTATCCGAGAGTTCTCAAAAATCGCCAAGTATCAAATGGTGTTGCTGTTCGAATGGCTGTGCTTTTCCTCCTACTGGGATCCGGAGCAGAACTTGCCTAATCGACTTGTTTCCTATTTTTTTAAAGGTGGAGAAGTAGTAGATCAGAATGGTCGACGTTATGAAAATGTTGCTGTTTCAAATGGAATGATTGTCAAAGAACCAAGCGACGATGCCACAGAAATAGATATCAGCGGGTGTGTCATATCTGCTGGGTTAGTAGACCTTTCAGTGAACTTTGGTGAGCCGGGTTCTGAGGATGTTGAGTGCATCGACAGTGGTTCGAGAGCAGCGGCACGAGGCGGATTTACTGCAGTTCTGAATAGTTCAGATATCTTCCCTGTTCTAGACTCAGCGCCAGTGCTAGCTGAAGCCGAGCGGTTATTCACTAAGAGCGTTTGTGAGATGAGACCGAGCGCCACCATTACAGTTGGAGCCAAGGGTCTAGCTTTGGCTCCGCTGCGTGAGCTAAGCGCTAAAGGTGTCCGCTGGTTCAGCGATCGCGGAACTATAGAAAATAAAAATTTGTTGCGTAAAGCAATGGAATATTCCTTAAGTGGCTCTGTGATCTCAGTTCGGCCTCAATCGGGATCTCTGAATGGTAACGGGGCAATGCACGAGGGGAAGTGGTCAGCAATATTAGGTCTCCCTGGGGAGCCAAGTATTAGTGAAACATCAGAAGTTGCTGCCATTATTGACCTAGCGCACGTCACCGGAGCTCGTGTTCATCTAGATCGGATTAGTACAGCTGAATCCGTTCAGCTGCTGCGAGAAGCCAAACGTAACGGGATCGAAATAACTTCTTCTGTGACTATCCAACACCTAATGTTCACAGATTCAGATTGTGTCGCCTATGACCCGATGTACCGTGCGGACCCTCCGTACCGTTCCGACGAAGATCGAGAAGCTCTTATCGTTGGGGTTAAGGACAGAACTATCGATGTCGTGGTGAGTGACCACCGCCCAGCTACTGCTGAAGCTAAAGAACTTCCCTTTGATCAATCGGTAAAAGGCGTAGCAGGAATTGAAGCTACTGCAGCTCTCTTAATGGGCTCCTGTGGCTTAGAGCTGGAAGTGGTCTTAGATGCCCTATCTTGGAGCCCGGCCAAAGTCGCTGGTTTTGTAAACCATGGCAACTTAATCCTTCCGGGGAATGTCGCCAATTTGACTGTGTTTAACCCAAAAATCTCATGGAAGTACGAATCTAGAGAGCAAATTTCCCTAGGTCGAAACAATCCTTATTTTGAAAAAATGCTTACGGGTCGCGTGATCCACACGATATATCGAGGAGAGCTAGTGGTTACTGATAGTGAGGTCGTCATATGAGCGCGATTAGATATGGTTGTCTAGTCCTTGCAGATGGAAGTGTTTTCGAAGGCGAACTCATAGGTGCAGAGCGAGAGGTGGCTTCAGGAGAAGTCGTATTCAATACCTCTATGAGCGGCTACCAGGAAATTATCACTGATCCGTCTTACGCCGGCCAGATAATAAACTTTACTTACCCTCACATCGGTAACTACGGAGTTAACAGCAGCGACGTTGAAAGTCAGCGTCCTCATTGTCGAGGGATCATCATTCGCGAGTTAGCTCGGCGACACTCGAACTGGAGAAGCGAGGGAGATCTTGATTCGTACCTGAAATTTGAAGGCGTTCCCGGTATCGCCGGTATTGATACTCGCCGGCTGACACGTCATATCCGAAATCATGGATCAATGTCTGGGGCCTTTGGAGAACTGAACGAAAAAAAATTAGGTGCGGTTGCTGCTGCGGAACTCGGAACGAGTGGTATCGATTTAGTTAGCCAGGTCACTACAAATACTCCGTACACAGTAGGTAATGGACCATGGCGAGTAGTGGTCTATGACCTTGGAGTTAAGCAGTCGATTCTTGAACAGCTCGGTAAAATTGCGACGATTGAGGTCGTTCCAGCAGACACGACAGCTGAAGAGGTCATTGAAAGAAATCCGCACGGTGTTTTTTTGTCCAATGGGCCCGGAGACCCAGAAATGGCAGGCGCTGTTGTTTCTGCGATAAAAGATTTTTTAGGAGTAATTCCTGTGTTTGGCATTTGTCTTGGGCACCAAGTGTTGTCTTTGGCACTTGGAGGCCGCTCATTCAAAATGAAGTTTGGTCACCATGGCGGGAATGTTCCCGTTCAGAATGAATTGACAGGCAAAGTTGAGATAACTAGCCAAAACCACAACTTTGCAATTGAGTCGGGATCAGTACCGGGAGTCGTGGAAACCCATGTTTGTCTAAATGACGGCACCCTTGAAGGGCTTCGATGTCAAGACGTACCAGCCTTCAGCGTTCAATACCATCCAGAGGCGAGCCCAGGTCCGCATGACTCCAGATATTTATTCGATCAATTCGCAGAGCTTATGAGTTCATTCCATGGAGATCAAAGTTAATGCCGCGCAGAGATGATATTAAAAGCATTCTTATAATTGGCTCTGGCCCGATCGTAATTGGTCAAGCTTGTGAATTCGACTACTCAGGGACACAAGCTTGTCGAGTGTTGAGAGATGAGGGTTACCGAGTGATTCTCGCTAACTCGAACCCGGCGACAATTATGACTGATCCTGAATTTGCTGACGCGACTTATATAGAACCGTTAGACGTCGCTGTGCTGACGGCGATTATTGAAAAAGAGCGTCCTGACGCATTATTACCAACTCTTGGTGGACAGACCGCTCTCAACCTTGCGACAGAGCTCGCCAACGCAGGCGTTCTAGACAAACATCAAGTTGAGATGATTGGCGCTAGCAATGAGGCTATTAAGACTGCGGAAGACCGTGATCTTTTTCGCAAAGCAATGGCTGAAATTGGGATTGAATGCGCTCGGTCTGAGATAGCTCATAACATCGAAGAAGCGCGTGAGGCAATAAAGGAAATTGGTCTTCCAGTCATTATCCGACCGGCTTACATTCTTGGAGGCAAAGGAACCGCTTTCGCTTACACATTAGAAGAATATGAAAAAGTAGCGGCTCTGGGGTTAGAGGCGAGTCCTATTTCTGAGATTCTGGTAGAGCAATCCATTAAGGGCTGGAAGGAGTTTGAGCTTGAGGTGATGCGCGATCATGAAGATAACTGCGTAGTTATCTGCTCGATCGAAAACGTCGACGCGATGGGTGTTCATACAGGGGACTCGATCACTGTTGCGCCCGCTCAAACACTTTCTGATGTTGAGTACCAAACGATGCGAGACTCAGCCTTCGCTTGCATTCGCCGCGTTGGCGTTGAGACTGGCGGATCGAACGTTCAATTTGCGGTGCACCCAGAAACCGGACAGCAAATAGTTATCGAAATGAATCCACGCGTTAGTCGCAGCTCAGCTTTAGCGTCTAAAGCCACAGGTTTCCCAATAGCAAAAATTGCTGCCCGCCTGGCCGTGGGTTATACCCTCGCTGAGATCCCCAACGATATTACCGAGAAGACTCCAGCAAGTTTTGAACCATCGATTGATTACGTAGTAACAAAGATTCCACGCTGGGCATTCGAAAAACTTCCAGGAGCTCCAGCCGTATTAGGTCCTCAAATGCAATCTGTCGGTGAAGCGATGGCCATAGGTCGAACTTTTCCTGAGAGTCTTCAAAAGGGTATTCGTTCGCTAGAACAGGGACGTAGCGGACTTAACGCTGACATTGGTGAAGCTCAATACGAAAACAGAACAGACTCGCAACTGATAGCTGAGATCGCTATAGCGACCCCTGACCGGCTATTCGAAATAGCTGAATTGTTTCGACGAGGAATTTCCTTAGATGTAATTCATGAAGCTTCCGAAATAGACCCCTGGTTCTTAGATCAGATTGAAATGATCGTAGAAGAAAGACATCTGATCGAGAATTCTAAGATTGCTGATTTAGATAGAAGAGCATGGCGGCGAGTTAAGCAGCTTGGATTCTCTGACGCGCAGCTTGGATACTTGTTGAATGTCGAAGAATCAAATATTAGGTCCACTCGACTTGGGTTTGGGGTTAAAGCAACTTTCAAAACTGTCGACACCTGCGCAGCGGAATTTGATGCAGAAACTCCATACCACTACTCGACTTATGAAGATGAAGATGAGATACAACCAGGTACTAAACCTCGAATAGTCATCCTCGGATCCGGACCCAATCGAATTGGTCAAGGTATTGAATTTGACTACTGTTGTGTCCACGCTAGTTTCGCCTTGGCTGACGCTGGCTATGAGACAGTTATGGTTAACTGCAACCCTGAAACTGTCTCAACAGATTACGACACCTCAGATCGACTGTACTTCGAACCACTGACTCACGAAGATGTTCTGAATATCATTGAAGCAGAAAATCCGATCGGAGTAATGGTAAGTCTAGGCGGCCAGACACCTTTGAAACTGGCATCAGAGCTACCCGCAGATTTAGTGTTTGGAACCCCACCCGATTCAATTGACCTGGCTGAAGATCGTGAGAGGTGGAATGCGCTGTGTGCTCAGCTTGAAATTCCTCAACCACCAGGCGGAACTGCTGTCAACGCTGAAGAGGCAGTAGTCATTTGCGAAAGAATTGGGTTCCCTGCGTTGGTGCGTCCAAGCTATGTGCTCGGCGGACGGGCAATGACCATAGTTTATGACTTCGAGGGACTTACGAAAGCGATGAAACAGCTAGCCTCTTTTGGGTCGTTAGGGCGTGAAGGTGGCCTATCTGCTGGCCGACCTGTACTAATTGACCGCTTCTTGGAAGATGCGACCGAAGTCGATGTCGACTCGATTCGTGATAATTCTGGTGACTTTGTGTTAGGCGGGATACTTGAGCATGTCGAGGAAGCCGGCGTTCATTCTGGCGACAGCGCCTGCGCTATACCGCCACCGAATCTTTCAATCGAAACTCAGTCAGTAATCGTTGACTATGCCAAGCGAATTGCCGAAAGACTAAAAGTGGTCGGCCTTCTAAATGTCCAGTTTGCTGTAAAGCAGGGTCAGGTCTTCGTAATCGAAGCTAACCCCAGGGCTTCAAGAACAGTGCCATTTGTGGCCAAGGCGACTGGTGTGCAACTCGCCAAGGTCGCAGCTCGTGTCATGGCCGGTGAAACGCTCTCGGACCTTCGCCGTCTAGGAGTCTTGACCGAAGCCATCAGAGATGGGCACGTTGCTGTGAAAGAGGCGGTTCTTCCCTTCCAGCGATTCCCTGATGTGGACACAGTCCTAGGGCCAGAAATGCGATCGACCGGTGAAGTAATGGGTATCGATCGAACTTTCGGCTTAGCTTTCGCTAAAAGCCAAATAGCAGCGGGTGAAGGCTTACCGGTTAATGGAACAATTTTCATATCCCTAGCTGATCGAGATAAAGATGCTGGTATCCCAGTAGCTAAGGATTTCATTGACTTAGGGTTCCAGATCGCAGCGACCTCTGGAACAGCAGCTTTCTTAAAAGAACACTTGATCGAAGTAGACGCAGTTGTGGCCAAGCTCAGTGATGAAGGTCGAGAGATAAGCGCTGGCATTGATGCCGTTGAGCTAATTGCTGCCGGCCAAGTTCGATTAGTGATTAACACTCCTAGAGGTAGCGGACCCAGAGTAGATGGGTACCGTATTAGGCAGGCAGCCACGGCACATAAAATACCTTGCCTTACTACGGTGGCAGCTGCGCGAGCTGCAGCTGTTGGAATCGGTGAGTGGATTGCTAATCCACTCAGGGTTAGGTCGCTCCAAGAGTACCTTTCTCCAAAGTCAGAACTGTTATGAAAGCTGTTGCTGATCTCTCTGTAGAGGTAGGCTCAATCTCTTTGCCAAACCCGGTTATTACTGCGTCAGGTACTACTGGGCAATCAGCTGAATTAAGAAAGTATGTGGATTTAAGCCAGCTCGGTGCTGTCGTGGTGAAATCACTATCACCATATCCATGGCAAGGTAACCCACCTCCAAGAGTTCATAGTTCTGGAGCTGGAATGATTAACGCCGTAGGCCTTCAAAATCCTGGTGTTGAAGCCTGGAAAAAATCGTACCTGCCAGCGCTCAGAGAAACCGGCGCACGAATAGTTGCAAGTATCTGGGGGCGTTCAGTAGACGAATACAGGCAAGCAGCGAAACAACTCCGAGGAGTAGAAGGAATAGTTGCCGTAGAAGTAAACATTAGCTGCCCTAACCTCGAGGGCCGAGGCGAAATGTTCGCTCACTCTCCAGAGCTAACTCGGTTAGCAATTAAGGCATCAGCAGAGGCAAATTTGCCGATATGGGCGAAGCTAAGTCCTAATGTGACTGATATTTCTGAGATAGCTTTTGCGGCGATTGAAAGTGGGGCAGAAGCACTGACACTTTCAAACACGTTAATGGGAATGGTGATCGACACCTCGACCCGTCGTCCAGTGCTGGGAAACGGAGGAGGCGGGGTTTCGGGGCCCGGCATCCGGCCAGTGGCAGTGCGCGCTGTGTATGAGATGCGGCAAAAACTAGGTGATTTTCCGATTATTGGAGTTGGTGGAATTTCAAAACCAGAGCATGCAATCGAATTCATTGCTGCAGGAGCAAATGCCATACAAATAGGAACAGCCCATTTTGCTGACCCGCGTGCCTCAAAAAAAGTGCTTAAGGGTTTAGGGAAGTGGTGTAGTAAAAACAAAATCAAAAATATTTCGACGTTGATTGGCGAGGCCCATGGTTAGTTCAGAGCTCGAAGAAAACACTCGCAAAAGGCTTGCCCTAGCGCTTGATTTGGACGACTTGGTAGCGGCTACAAGAATGGCGAAGCGTCTGAAGCCCTGGTTTGGAGTAGCAAAAGTCGGCTTAGAGTTGTTCGCTGCTGCTGGCCCTGAAGCAATTAGTGCTTTTACCGATATGGGATATGAAGTGTTTCTGGATCTCAAATTGCACGATATTCCCACGACAGTGCGAAAAGCATCTCAAGTAATCGGAAGCTTAGGAGTCTCTTATCTTACAGTTCACACCTCGGGAGGTGTTGAAATGCTTAGCGCAGCAGTAGAAGGACTTAAAGCTGGCGCTGAAGCGGTAGATGTGGAACCTGGAAAAGTTCTTGGAGTGACAATTCTCACCTCTGATGTCAGTGCGCCAAGAGAAGAGTTCGAACTCCGAGTCGGCAGAGCCGTAGAAGCTGGATGCGGAGGGCTGGTATGTGCCGTTACTGACTTAGCCGATGCCTCCCTCCTGGCCCCTAATTTAATGAAGATGGTGCCAGGGATAAGGCCCGTTGGGAGCGCTGCTGATGACCAAGCTCGAATCGGAACGCCGTCTTCAGCCATCGGACAAGGGGCTGACGTTTTAGTGATCGGAAGAGCTGTGACCGCAGCCATTGAACCAGAACTGGTTTCAGCAGCGATACACAAAGAAATAACTCCCCTCATCAGGTAGTAGCTCTATGCAGCCTCCCGGCTACAATCAGCTACATGTCTCAGCCGCCAACGCTCTCGAGTGAGCAGCGCCAAGAAGCGCTTAACCAAGCAGCGATAGCGCGACGCATCCGAGCTGAAACAAAAGGCGAATTGAAGCTTGGTTTGCTGAACTTCGATGCTCTACTGGACCTAGCGAAGCACGATGAGATGATCGGGAAAATGAAAGTCTTAGCAGTTCTTGAATCTATGCCGGGTTTGGGGAAAGTTAAGTCCCGACGTCTCATGACCGAAATCGGAATAGCTTCGAACAGGCGCTTACGTGGTCTTGGCGAAACACAAAAAGTGCTCCTCTCTGAGTTCTTTGGCTCAGTCATTCCTGCGAGCGAATAGCAGTTAGATGCTTGATCAAGAGCCCGCTAAAGCCCCGATCACATTTGTTATCTGCGGAGCGGGGGGTGCAGGAAAAGGCTCAATCGTAGAAGAATTAATGAAGTCGGACCCGGCTCTTTGGCTTAGTAGGTCATGGACAACCAGGCCACGAAGAGAAGGAGAATCTGAAAATGCCTATGTTTTCGTTTCGCCGAGTGAATTTCAAGCTCGAGTAGATCGAAATGGATTCTATGAGTGGGCCCAATTTTTTGAGCATCGTTATGGCACGCCAATCCCTGAAGTTCCTTTCGGCTCGGACCTTGTCTTGGAGATTGATGTCCAGGGAGCGGTGCAAGTAATAGAACGAGAACCGAAGGCAGTAGTGATTTTGGTACTCCCGCCTAGCCGTGAAGAGCAAAAAAAACGAATGCGTATTCGAGGAGATAAAACAACCGACATCAGTAAAAGGCTGGCCAAATCTGACGCAGAGGAAAAAATCGGCAAAAAATTAGCGAATTTAATTGTCGTTAACATCAACCTCGTGGAAGCAGTTTCTGAGGTTTCATTGCTAATCACAGAAATGCGTAGACTAAGAAAAACTTGATTCTAAGAATCATGGACCTAAAAAATTTCGGAATCGGCTGGTAGAGTTAGACAATTAACTTGTAGCACCACAAATCTCACAGAGGTCTTCCATATGGCTGAATCACAGGACACCATGATTAACCCAGGTCTTGAGGCTTTACTCGAGAAAGTTGATTCAAAGTTCACGCTCGTCGGACTTGCAGCAATGAGAGCTAGACAAATCAACTCATACTACAACCAGCTAGACGGAGGCATTGGCTCAATCGTTCCTCCACAAGTCACATCGACCGCCCGGAAGCCGCTTTCAATAGCGTTCGAAGAAATTGATGCAGACAAGATTAGTTATGAACGGTTTGACCCAGTAGAGCGGGCACGTAAAGCGGCAAATAAGGCTGCAGCAGCTGTCAAAGCAGAGAATGCTGCCAAGAAGGCTCTCGCTGAGTCAGCATCTGAAAAAGACAAGTAACAGAATTAGGAAGACTCATGTTTGGCGGACGTCGAATCGTCTTAGGTGTTACAGGGGGAGTAGCCGCTTATAAGGCTGTTCTCCTCTGCCGGCTTCTTGTAGACGCCAATGCTCATGTAATCCCGGTGATGACTGAGTCAGCCCAAAAATTCGTAGGTCGAGCAACTTTTGATGCGTTGGCATCAGAAGCCGTGAAGACCTCTATCTTCGATGATGTAGACCCAATTCCTCATACAACCTTGGGACAAAAAGCGGACTTAATCATAGTTGCACCGGCGACTGCACGATCAATCGCCAGTTATGCTGCCGGTCTTTCAGACGACTTGTTGACCGCAACGCTAATAGCGACTCGGGCGCCGGTGATTATGTGTCCGGCTATGCACACAGAAATGTGGGAGCACCCTTCTGTACGCGAGAATTTAGAAGTTCTGTCGAGTCGGGGAGTCCACATAATTTCTCCCGAAGAGGGAAGATTAGCAGGTGGCGATATCGGCTCGGGACGGCTTGCCTCACCAGAGAGTATTTTTGAAGCAGCAAAAAAATTACTTTGTGAAGGAGACCTGAGCGGCCGCAGCGTTGTAGTCACTGCAGGAGGAACACGTGAGTCGATTGACCCAGTGCGGTTTATCGGAAATAGATCATCTGGTAAACAAGGTTATGCCATTGCGGAAGCAGCTCAAAAACGCGGAGCAGAAGTAACTCTGATAACAACAGTTGATGCACCGACTATTTTTGGAACCAAAGTAATTAAAGTTGAGTCCGCTGCGGAAATGGATGCAGCTGTAACGAAAAATAGTGAAGCTGACATAGTAATTATGGCTGCAGCTGTAGCAGATTTTCGCCCGTCACAAAGTGTGACCAAAAAACTCAAAAAAGATGCTGGCGCCCCTGTCATCATTTTGGAAGAAACCAACGATATTCTAGCCGGCCTTGGAGCTTCGAAAAAGAAGGGCCAGGTCCTAGTGGGTTTTGCGGCTGAGACTGATGACTTGATAAAAAACGCAAACAAAAAATTAGTAGAAAAAAATATTGATGCAATAGTGGCAAATGATGTCTCGGCCGAGGGCGTTGGGTTTACTCACGAAACCAATGCTGTAACTATTTTGACGTCCGATGGACAGTCTCGGTCTATCTCTTTGCGCTCCAAAAGAGAAATTGCAGAAGAAGTCATAAATACCGTGGTTGATCTAGTTAAGCGCTAGTTTCTAGTTAGGAGCTAAAGTCGAGTGGCACGGTTACTTAGATGAAAGCTAACTTCGGTATTGTTCCTACCTGTCATATCCCTCGATCTATATCAGGAGTCTCACCGTGAGTCGATCTACTTTTACTTCTGAGTCAGTTACTGAAGGCCATCCGGACAAGATGGCAGATCAAATTTCTGATGCCATTCTCGATGCCATGCTGCAAGAGGATCCATATAGCCGTGTGGCATGCGAAACGCTTGTGACTACCGGAATAGTAGTTGTAGCAGGAGAAGTTACGACTAAAGGGTTTGTCGACATTCCCAAAGTAGTTCGTAACACAGTTCGAGGCATCGGCTATGACCGAGGCGACCTTGGCTTCGACGGCAAAACTTGCGGTGTCATGGTGACGCTAGATGAACAATCACCAGATATAGCTCAGGGAGTGAACGATTCTGAGGAGATGAGATCGGGTAAAGCTGATGGAGGAGATGATCTCGATCGTCAAGGAGCCGGCGATCAAGGAATGATGTTTGGTTATGCTTGTAAGGAAACAGATGTGCTTATGCCTCTGCCAATTCATGTAGCTCACCGAATGGCAGAACAATTAACTGAAGCACGTAAATCGGGACAAGTTCCTTATCTTCGACCTGATGGCAAAACACAGGTTAGTTTTGAGTATGAGAATGGACGGCCTGTTCGTTTAAAGACAGTCCTAGTGTCAACTCAACACAATCCCGGGATTGACCGTGACGGAACTATCCGCCCCGACTTGATAGAGCATGTTATTCGCCCGGCTGTTCCAGCTGAGTTTGCTGATGATGATTATGAAGTATTTGTAAACCCAACCGGCAATTTCGTGGTGGGCGGCCCAGTTGGCGATGCTGGTTTAACAGGCAGAAAAATTATTGTCGATACCTACGGTGGGTATGCGCGACACGGTGGTGGTGCTTTCTCGGGTAAAGACCCTTCTAAAGTTGACCGGTCTGCAGCTTATGCGACTCGATGGGTAGCGAAAAATTTAGTAGCGGCGGGCGCCGCTGAACGGTGTGAAGTCCAAGTTGCCTATGCCATAGGTGTTGCGAGACCAATTTCGATATTAGTCGAAACCTTTGGTACCGAGAACGTCGACACAAATCTTATTTCAGCAGCCGTAAGCGAGGTCTTTGATCTTCGACCAGCCGCAATACTTAGAGATCTAGATCTTCGGAGGCCGATATATCAGCAGACCGCAGCGTACGGGCATTTCGGGCGTGAGGCTTCTGATGGGCTCTTCACTTGGGAGAGACTGGATCAGGTCGATAATATCCGGTCTGTGCTAGGCCTTTAATCGATTTTGAATTAATCAGAACAACAAAGTGCCTTTAATCGTTCGAATTTTACCAGACGAACCAGCGATTGATAGAGAGTTCATATATCTGATTCCTGACCGGTTGATAGACTCTCTCGGTGGTCTTAGCATTGAGCTCGGAACTATTGTTCGGGTTCCCCTCAAAGGTAGAAAAGTTCGAGGATGGGTAACTGGTATTGGCGTTGATCCGCCTCCGGGAGTTGAACTTCAATCAGTCACGAAAATCAGCGGCATCGGGCCACCCAGCTCAGTTCTAGCATTAGCAGACTGGGCGAGCGTTAGATGGGTTGGCACGAGACCTAAATTCTTGCGGACTGCTACTGCTGACCGAATAGTGTCATTTGTTCCCTCGGCAGTGGAGAACCGCCCTGAGATAGCAGCATTGGATTCACTGTCGGTTGAAGCTTTTAGCCGCAAAAAAGCCGTAGTTCGGATGGGCCCCAATAGCGATGACTGGCCTTTGATCTCTGCCGCTGCCTCGTTCGGAAGCGCGTTAATCTTGACACCGACAGTCGCTCAAGCAAAAAGAGTGCTTCTTAAACTCAAAAGGGCCGGGTTTGATGCGGCGCTAGCTCAACGCGACTGGGAAAAGTCTGCGGCGGGAAATGTAACAGTTGGCTCCCGAGCGGCTGCATGGGCCCCAATCCCTAAAGTAGATTCTGTGCTGGTCCTAGATGAGCACGATGAGTCGTACCAAGAAGAGGCAGCTCCAACGTGGAATGCTCGTGACGTAGCGATCGAACGGGCAAGACGAGATGGTTCTCCTTGGGTAGTCGCTTCTTCGTGCCCTTCTTTAGAAATGCTTACGTCAGGAGCACCACTTCTGACGATGACCCGTCAAGCTGAACGTGCTAGTTGGCCAACGATAGAGATTGCCGACCGTCGCGTAGAGGCGCCCTCCGCTGGCGAATGGTGCTCAGAGCCCCTGACTCGCGCCCTAAGACTAGGCAAACGAGTAGTTTGTGTCGTTAACCGAAAAGGACGAGCGCGATTCGCCTATTGCGGACAGTGCGGCGAGCTGGCCAGATCAGAAGTAACCGGCCAAATAATGGGTTTAGATAAAGAACTCCTCATTGATGCGCTCAGCGGAGAAACTCGTCCGGCAGTGTGTGCTGAATGCGGTTCGACTCGTTTTCGCAGAGTGAAACTCGGCGTAAAAGGCATTGCCGAAGAACTTGCTGTTGTGGCACGACGTGAAGTCATTGAGGTGACCAGCGAAGATGGACCACTTCCAGAAAAATCAGATCTGTACGTCGGCACCGAGGCAGTTCTGCACCGAGTGGAATCAACGGACATCGTCGCTTTCTTAGACTTTGACCAAGAACTTTTAGCACCGCGATATCGTGCCTCGGAGCAAGCTATGGCCTTATTAGTTAAAGCCGCACGGCTTGTCGGACGACGAGAAAAAAATGGGCGCATCATCGTTCAGACACGTGTTCCTGACCATCCGGTTTTAGATGCCGCCTACCATTCTGATCCTGGCCGACTCGCACGAAGTGAGCTAGAAGCCCGACAAATGCTGCAACAGCCACCAATCTCAAATTGGGCGATCGTATCAGGAAGTTCCGCCAAAGAGTTTATGAGTCGGATAGGCAACGCTGAAGGGGTAGAGATATCGTCGACGGTTGAAGGTACATGGCGACTCCGATCACAAGATAGACAAAAATTACTTAATCTGCTCAAAGATACTGAGAGGCCACCTGGTCGTTTGAGAATAGAGATTGATCCGTTGAGAGCCTAAAGGCTTTTGGGCGGTATCGTTAAATAGGTATGCCTTTTGAAATAAGAGTCCTCGGTGACCCGGTGCTTCGTCAAACTGCGGCCGCAATCGAAGAAATCGATGGCCGAATAGCTCAGATGGTTACTGACCTTGTACCTGCGATGTACCAAGCAGAAGGTATTGGATTAGCAGCCCCACAGGTAGGAATCCAAAAGAGACTATTCGTATACGACATCGGAGAGGGCCCCGAAGTCTTAATCAATCCAGAAATTTTAGAATCACATGGCGAGTGGGTATTTGAAGAAGGTTGTTTGTCTGTCCCAGGCATGTCGTTCGAAATAGTCCGACCGAAAGAGATTCATATAATCGGTAGAAACTTAGATGGAAGCGAAGTTTCTATTGAAGCTGACGAGTTATTATCTCGTTTATTCCAACATGAGCTTGATCATTTAGACGGTGTTCTGCTCCTGGACCACCTTGACAAGCCTGAAAGAAAAGCGGCGCTTCGGCAATGGCGTGAGATGCGTAGCCCTATTTCTGATGGTGGAGACTTGCGTGACCCAACGTCATTACTTCCATGAGTGGACTTCTTCCCAACCCACCATTACACCCTAAACGGATAGTGTTTTTTGGAACACCTGAAGATGCTGTGCCCGTGTTGAGAGAGCTCAAGATTTCCGGCATTGATATTCCGTTGGTAGTGACTAGACCTGAACGCCGCAGAGGGCGTCGGGAGTTACCGTCGGTAAGTGCTGTTGCCAAAGCAGCGGCAGAGTTAGAGCTAGAGGTTTCAACTGAGATTGGAGATGCGCTCCAAGTAGGTGCTGACTGCGGCGTCGTTGTTGCATACGGAAAGCTCATCCCAAAGGCTGTCCTAGAGCAATTGCCAATGGTCAATTTACACTTTTCAATTTTGCCTCGGTGGCGCGGAGCTGCACCAGTAGAGAGAGCTATCATAGCCGGCGACCTTCAAACTGGAATTTGCGTGATGGGTTTAGAAGAAGGGCTTGATACCGGACCAATTTACCGAATGTGTGAAACGCGTATAGGAGAAAAAGAGACGGCAGTATCATTGAGGAAACGACTCAGCGCATTGGGAAGCAAAGAATTGATAGCAGCTTTCAAGCTCGGCTTGACCAATCCCACGCCGCAATCCGGTCAAATCAATTACGCAGAGAAAATACAGAGAGTAGACCTAGAACTGAAGTGGACTGCTTCAGCAGAAGATCTTAACCGTATCATTAGAGTGGGTGGAGCATGGACAACGTTCCGTGGTCATGTCTTAAAAATTCATGAGGCTCAAGTGGAGTCTGTGAGCGATCTTCGACACGGCATGGTGCGGCGGGATTCAGTTGGAACCGCTACCTATAATCTGAAATATTTAGTAGTTCAGCCCGAGGGTAAAAGCCCTGTAGCAGCTAAAGACTGGCTAAATGGGGCCAGATTAACTGATGAAGAAATGTTTGGCGTATGAGTGATGTACTGTCGAGCCGCCAAGTCGCCTTAGCAGCTTTGTGTGAAGTTGAGGAAGGTAGACAAGCCAATTCTGCTCTGGCAGATGCTCTTAATAGAGTAGATGAAGACTTAAGTTCTCGGGACAAAAACTTTGTAACCGAACTGGTTCAGGGAACAACTCGTATGCGGCGCGCTTTAGACCATGTATGGGCACCGTTTGTTAAACGAGAACTTGATATCGATGTGAAAGTGGCGGTGCGCCTTGGGGTGTACCAACTCGTTTTTCTTGGGACGCCTCCTCATGCAGCATTAAACGCAACAGTAGATATTGTGCCCCGACGTGCAAGAGGTTTAGTTAACGCTGTACTAAGACGCATTTCAGAAACCCAACCAAGTTTTCCTACAGATGCATTAAAAAATAGCTATCCAGATTGGATTTGGGACTGGGCAAAAAAAGAATGGGGATTAGACGGTCAAGCAGCTCTTATAGCGATGAATAGCCCAGAGCGTCCTGAGAAAAGACCAGATGGGTATATACAAGGTAATGCATCGAGATGGGTCTGTTCAGAAGTAGATGCTGCTTCTCCCGACGGTGGACTGCTTATAGATGTCTGTGCAGCTCCAGGTGGGAAAACAACCGGTCTCGGCGACCAATGGAAAACAGTTGTGGGCGCAGACCATTCATCGGCTAGGGCTAGGGTTCTAGCAGAATTACAACACCGATTGAATCCTCCTAGGCGGGCTGTGCAGGCAGATGCTGGATTCCCACCGTTTCGATCTCAGTGCGCTGATGCTGTACTAGTTGACGCACCATGCACTGGGCTTGGTGCTCTGGGAAGGAGAAGCGATGCCCGTTGGCATATTGAGAAAGCAGCGATAGAACGCCTCGCCGAGCAACAGCTAAGAATACTCAATGCGTCTTGTCAGCTTCTCAAACCCGGTGGAATACTGACGTACAGTGTTTGCACTTTCACCAAAGAAGAAACTATCGGCGTAGCTGAAGTTTTCGCATCGCAGAACACAAATATGAAACCGGTTATTTTAGAGGGTCAGCGATGGCGGCCACTGGGAACAGGTGGAATCATTCTGCCACAAGACTATGGGACAGATGGAATGGCGGTATTTCAGTGGAGACTGGCTTGAAATTCTCGTTACCGGGCCGCCGCTCTTGTTAACTATTAGTCAAGACTGGAGGCTGAATTACCGTCTTCGAAGCCACGAGCAAGTCATTGGCAAGAAACGTTTACCCCAACAACGCAGGCCGTCTATGGCGTTACTCTGCTTTTGGATATGACAATGTTTGTGGGGCTTGCAAAAAGCTTTTGTACTCAGCCATAGCTTCAGACCTAAAGAAACACAAAATAATTCAATACTTCATAGGGAATAGTCTTCTGAAAGATCGCACACTAGTGAGCGCTCTTGAGTGATTCCGACCTATTGTCTGATGATGCGAATCGGCTTAATATCTGACACTCACATTCCGGAGGCTATGCCTGAACTGTGGCCTCACGTGTATACAGCTTTCGACGGTTGCGAAGCGATTCTACATGCCGGAGATATTTACGATACAGACGTAATCGACCGTTTGATGATGGTTGCCCCGACTTGGGGAGCACGTGGCAATGGAGATGATGGTTCTTCGGGTCGAGACGTTCAGCCGGACCATGCATCTCTCGCCCCATCATGGGTCAAGGATTTCGGTGGACTGAAGGTTGGTTTAACTCACCACATGCCAATTCCGGAGCTCAAAAGCTATGGAGTGCAAGATGCAATAAATCGCCATTTCGATGGGGTGGAACTCGATGTTGTGGTCTACGGAGATACCCATGTTGAGCATATTGCAACAATTGGTGGCGTGCTTTGTGTGAACCCAGGGTCACCCACATTTCCGCATAATTTACAGGTCCAATATGGGACAATTGGTTTTCTTGAGATCAATAATGGTTCTGTAGACGCAAGCATATGGAGACTAAACGAAACAGGGATAGAAGCTTTCGATTGGGATACCTGGGGCCGGCCTTGGTGAAGAATCATCGGATCGAGCTAGCGCATTTAAAGCAACTAATAGGAGAGGCTAACAATGACAGATAAAAGCGAATGGTTGAATGCGACGATAGAAGCAGCAATTGACCCCGAAGAGGTGATTGTTGATCCGCATCACCATTTATGGGACTTCTCAACGAGCACCTATTTGGTGCCAGAACTACACGAAGACACAGGTGCGGGACACAACGTAGTTCAGACAGTATTCGTTGAGTGCGGTTCGGCTTACTTCGAAGATGGCCCTGACGAAATGAAACCAGTCGGTGAAACAGAATTTGTGCTGCGTCAAGCACTGGAGTCAGAGGCCAGAGGCGGCGCTGTTATTAGTGGAATCGTAAGTTTCGCAGACATGACACTCGGAGACAAGGTTGAGGACGTGCTAGAAGCGCACGACGCGGCCGGCGGTGGACGGTTTCGCGGTATTAGACATGCAGTCGCTTGGGACGCAAGCCCGGCTATACGCGAATCGCACACTAAACCACCTGAAGAACTACTTCGGCATGACAACTTTCGCGCAGGGTTTAAAAAATTAGGAGAGATGGGGTTCAGTTTTGATGCGTGGATGTTCCACCCGCAATTAGCAGACCTTGTAGACCTTGTAGCTGAATTGCCTGATACTCCTGTGGTGCTAGACCACCTAGGAGGCCCTTTGGGGATTGGTCCATATGCAGGAGACCGCGATGAAGTCCGAAAGATATTGCGACCGGCACTGGAAACGTTGGCGCGTCATGAGCAGGTCGTGGTCAAGGTAGGTGGAATAGGAATGAGTATCTATGGAGTTGGTCTAAATCGTTTGCCTGAAGCTCCTACGTCCGAACACGTAGCAAGTCTCTGGAGCGAAGATATAAGACACTGTGTAGAAACCTTCGGGCCCGAGAGATGCATGTTCGAAAGTAATTTCCCTGTTGATAAACAAGGATGTTCCTACACGGTTTTGTTCAATGCGTTTCAACGTATTGCAGATGAAGCTGGGTGGAATGCTTCGGAGAGAGCTGAACTGTTTTCTGGAACAGCGCGCCGTTTCTATCGGCTAGAAGCCTGACCTAGTGTCTGCGCCTTTGCTGTCTAGCTCAAGACTGGTCTTACGGCACTGGCGTTCGACAGATCGCAAACCTTTCGCGTCGATGAATGCTGACTCATCTGTGATGCAATTTTTTCCTTCGATGCTCAGTACCGCCCAAAGTGACCTATTCGCAGAGACCCAGCAAATTGGTCTTGAACAAAAAAAATACGGGTTATGGGCCGTGCAGCTAAAAGACACAAACGGTTCCCAAGATGGAACGTTTATAGGTTTCGTTGGCCTGTCTGAGCCAAGTTGGAAAGCACCTTTCACTCCATGTATCGAAATTGGATGGAGACTCGGCCGAAAACATTGGGGCTTTGGGTATGTAACTGAAGCTGCGACTGAAGTACTTTCTTACAGTTTCGGATTACTCGGACTAGCTGAAATAGTCTCATTTACATCAGTATTGAACACAAGGTCTCTAGCAGTAATGGAGCGGCTAGGCATGTCCCGTAAGTTCAGCGAAGATTTTGACCACCCACGAATTGAGCCCGGAGACGCATTGGGTCCTCACGCTTTATATCGTATTTCATCTGAAGAATGGGCCGCTCAAAGCCTCAGCTAACTGGGCTGCTTAAGTCAGGCCCATCGGTGAGAGTTCCAGCTTTTCCCATTGAGCTTGATCATGCCCAAAAAGAAGTCGGCAGCCTTGGGTGTCTTGCAACGATTTAAGGTGACGCATAGAGGATAATTGCATTTCGTGATCGAACCCAAATGGAGGTAGTAGCATTTTTTCTAGTACCTCCTGCCAATAAACACAGTCCCCGGTTAGAACTACAGGGCCGCTCTCTAAGTTTACTCTTAGCGACTGATGTCCTGCAGTGTGACCAGGCGTGGGTATGCAAAGAACTGACCCATCCGAAAAGACATCGTGTTGCCCTTCGACCTGCAACACATCATGGCCCAGGTCGAAGTCCGCAGGATTATATACTTCGTGTTCTATAAGCTTTGGGCGGTGAGCTGACTCCCACTCTGAACGTTGAACAATTATTTGTGCGTTAGGTACTAGCGCAGTTCCTCCACAGTGATCAAAATGAAGGTGGCTAAATACAATCTTGTCAACTGACGATGAGTCAATCTGGATGTTTTCTAATCGAGCTGAGACGCTATCTTCAGAACGGAATGTTGATTCAAACTGTCGGGCCATCAACGGATATCGTGCAGACACGCCGTTAACTAAATCTTGATGAAGCCCTGTATCGAAAAGAAGAGTTTGCCCACTTGGGTGTATCACTAACCAGCTCGGAATCGGAAGATTAACGTTACCGCTTAGACCAGCAACTACAGACGACGCGGAAGTGGAAAGCCATCCGCATTCGAGAGGGACAATACGTAGCTTCGACATAGGCTCGACGGTAGTTGCTATTCGTTTGCAATGCCTACCGGTTAGTTAATCTCTCTAACGATCCCAAAGCTGATACGTGAGCATGTGCAACAGGGCTGAAGGTCGCTAGTCAAACCAACTCGCTAGAACTAAAATTCGTTTCACTAATTCCTTATGCCGTATCTCTTACAGGAAATTTGCAAAGACTAAAGAAACATATTCCTATAGATCATTTCTGGTTTTTAGATGGTTCGGGAATTCAGTGTCCCGTCTATCGGTGCTTGCCACGAATGCTTCGCTCATGTCATCCATGTCAAACATGGCTGCATTCCATGTGGCTATGTACTCGAGGCCGTCAGCTACCGAATGATCACGACTAAAGTTCATACTTTGCTTTGTTCCCCAAATAGCCATCGGGCTCTTGCTTGCAATCTCTTTAGCTATCTCGTTAACGGCTGCAAGAAGCTCCTCGTGGGTGTCAAAGACTTCGTTAATGAAACCGCGCTCTTTGCCTTCAGTAGCGTGCATCTTGCGGCCGGTGTAGGCGAGTTCTCTCACTACACCTTCGGGTACTAATTTGGGCATTCTTTGGAGAGTGCCTACATCCGCAGTCATCCCAATGTTGATTTCTGCAATACAGAAATAAGCATCATTCGTAGCGTAACGAAGATCAGCTGCTGAAATCATGTCGATGCCGCCTCCTACACATGCTCCCTGGATAGCGACGAGCACGGGTAGTCTGCTTTCCTCCATACAGCTAAAACTCCGCTGTAATCGCAAAGCTGTTGATCTGAAGCTGGCACGCGTTCGGCTCGGGAACTTTGAAGATTCCATGTTGACGGCGTTATCCCCGCCGAAGACCGAAAGGTCCATACCTGAGCAAAAATGGCGACCTTCTGCTGAGATTACTATGACTCGAGCATCTCCTTGGTCTGAGAGATCGTTAATGATTTCCGGTAATTCTTTCCAAAATTCTGGAATCATCGAGTTAGCTTTTTCAGGCCGAATCATTCGAACCTGTGCGACCATGTCGGTGACTTCTACATCAAAACATTTGTAATTCACGCCCCCGACACTACGCTTCCTTGAATTATTAAGCTAACGCTTTGGGGGTTTTATCTAGGCAGAGAGTGCTACGCCCATAGAAAGAGCTACTAATGATGCGCCGAGGGCAATAACGGCACCGGCTGCTGACACTGCGGGCTTACTAGTATTTTGATGTATTAATGCTGCGCCTCCTGCAAGGAGAACGAAAAGCATTTTTGCTCCCAGCAAAGCCTGCCATCCTATTGTCGTCGCCGAAGAGTCAATAGCAGTCAGATTCCATATCCCTGTGAAAACTGCTAGGCCAAAGAACGGCCAAGCTATTCGTGCGAACCCCCGAGAGATAGCGGATAGAGCCTCTGGGTTAGTTTTTTTTACCATCGGAACAATCGCGCCCATAACGATTTGACCACCTAACCAAACTGAGACGGACAAAACATGAAGAATGATCCGAAAATCTTCGCCGTCGATCCTTGCGTTACGCATTCTTGCCTCCAAAAATTGAAAGCCTGTCGCTCTGACTGTCAAGTCATCTGGGCAGGTTTGGTATTGTATTTTTGTTATTAGGGGTTAAGAAGATCCGCCATATTGTTCTCAAAAAATTTATCGAGAACCTCTTCGCTCATGCCATGTAGAGATGATTCGAATCGGCCGAGAGGGTTTCGTCCACCCTCTATGTGAGGGTAATCTGATGAAAAAAGATATAGATCGGCATTTGATTCTCTGATCATCGCCCCGACGTCTTCAAAGGGGTATGGCGTGAACGCCATTTGTCGTCGTATCTGCTCCGAAGGTGGCTCATTTAGAGAAGCCAAATCAGGTTCAGACTTCTTCCATATTTCAGCAATTAGATCCAACCGCCGCAGAAGTGCTGGAACCCAACCAGCCCCTAATTCTATTACCCCGCCACGAAGGGTTGGGTGGCGCTGCAAGACTCCATCTAAGACGAGGCTGCCCACGAAAGTTTCCGCGGCTTGGTGGAGAGCAATCATGTCTTTGCCCCGAACATTTTCACCACCGCCTAGCCAATCTGTTGGTTCTGGCCGACCAGTGTTCATCCAATCAGGTTCTATCTGTAAAGGGTCGCCACCGACATGAAGAACAAAAGGTACTTCAGCTTTGGCCATCAGAGCCCAAACTGGGTCTAAGTCAGTGTGGCCCGGGGAGCGCCCACCTGCGGGACGGTGAGGGACCCACATTGCCCCTAAGCCCATGCTCAACGCAGCCTCCATTTCTAGGATTGCTCTATCTGGATCATCGAGTGGTAAAAGCGCAACTCCTATAAGCCGTTCGTCGTCTGCGCAGAATTCAGCCATAGCTCGGTTATGCGCTCGCGTGGCACCATAACGAAGCTCAGCATCTGCAGTTAGATCAAAGGCGATCCCTGCACTAAAGGTCGAGAAAACAAATTGCTGATTAAACCCGAGCATGTTTAGAGCCGTTGTTCGCTCTTGTTTATTAAACGCTCCTAATGCAAAATACCCCTTAGGCCCAGATAGCAACTCATCGCCGAGCGCTACTAGCTCAGCTACTGTTTCTGGAGAGTGACCTCCCGATAGCGCTGCTTCGCGCCATGCTTCACTACTCCGACCACCGCCATCAAAATTAATTTCAGGCAAGCGCTTCTTAAGTTCAGGGTCTGCGTGCGCCGTTAAAAAATCCGGTAATTCCATCAAGTGGCTATCGGCGTCTAAGTAACGTCTCTGTTTCGCATGGGCCATGGGAAAATACTAGCAAATATCTATTGACCCCGATTAGATTGACACAGCTAAAAAATGCGGTTTGAGTAAAAGCCAGGCACTGCCATTCTTAAGGGTTGCTGATATTTAGCGCTCACGTTTGATGTTGTAAATATCTGTAACTTTTCGCAACACTGTTTGTAGGCGGTCGGCGTTCAGGATCCTTCAGACCAACAACGATAACTCGTGTGCCTCTGTTGTCGAGCGCTCATTGGGTCTCTGGTCTTTCATGTGATTTGATCAGTTCCTCATAACAGAACTAAGTGCAGGGTCTACATTTGCGAAACTAGCGCTGTCGGTTCGCAGGAACCATGCACTGGGGGAGGGCAGCGGTTGTCGCTGATACGTCTGAAACTTCGATATTCGCCATCTGCTCTTCCGTAGAGCGCATCTAGCTACGTCAAGACCTGACCGTAGCGCTCGCGAAGTTCACGTTTGAGCACTTTACCGGTTGCGTTGTGAGGAATTTCTTTAACAAAAAGCACTGATCGAGGAACTTTGAAACGAGCTAAATTCTTATGACAGTGGTTTATGATCTCCTCAACGGTTAACTTCTCGCCTTCCCTGAGGACCACCAACGCTCGACCCACTTCAACCCATTTTTCATCAGGAATACCAATTATGGCGACCTCGCCTATCTGTGGGATTTGGTATATGACGCTTTCCACTTCTGCCGGGTAGACGTTTTCGCCACCTGAGATATACATGTCTTTCCAACGGTCCACGATGTAGTAGTAGCCATCTTCATCACGTTTGACAGCATCACCTGTTTTGAGCCAGTCATCTTCAAAGGAATCTGCTGAAGCTTCAGGTCTATTCCAGTACCCAGGAGTGACATTCGGGCCTTTGCACCAAAGCTCCCCGGTCTCGCCCACCTCAGCTTCACGTCCATCCTCCGTGACGATCCGAACTGCAGTATGCATCGCTGGTATTCCGGCAGAACCTATTTTTTCTTCACATTTATCTGCAGGAAGCGCCAAGATAAGGGGGCTAGTCTCAGTCATGCCGAACGCCTGCTGGAGGGGTAAACCTTTCTCGGCCCAGGTTTTGATAAGGGAAACAGGAGTCGGAGAGCCAGCAACGGAAGATCCGACGATTGTAGGAAAAACGGCATCTTCGAACTCGGGAACTTGGCTCATGAGAAGCCAGTTGGTAGGAACACCAATCAAATGAGTGATAGCGATTTTTGGATCACTCATTACAGCAAGCACCTGAGATGGATCAAATGTTTTCATTACAATATTCGTGCCGCCGAAATGAAACGCCGGGTTAGCGTACGCGTTCAGGCCACCGGTATGGAAAAGAGGTAAGAAAACGAGGTTCACCATGGATGCGTTTAGCGAATAAAATTCCACACAATTGATTGTGTTCCAAAAAATCATTCCCTGGGTGATTATCGCCCCTTTAGGCAAACCAGTGGTCCCTGAGGTGTACATGATGCTGATCGGGTCATCGTGTGTGCACGCCACTGATGATTTCATTGGCTCATGCAAAGCAAGGATTTCTTCATATGGAACGGCCTCTCCAACAGATAATCCCCAAGTTACTCGGTGAGAAATGTGACAAATTTTAGCGAGTTCTGTACTTGGTTCGCTATAGGCATCGTCGTGAATGATTACTGATGGATCTGCATCGCTAACTATGTATCTGAGCTCTGGGATTGTTAGGCGCCAGTTAAGTGGAACAAATATGGCACCGAGTTTCCAGCAAGCAAACTGGACTTCGAAGGTGTTGCTATCGTTCTCTGCGAGAACTGCGACTCTGTCACCTCGGTTGATTCCGAACTCGGATCGTAATGCAGTTGCTAGTCTGCTAGTTCGGTCGTTCATCTGTCTATAAGTAAATTTGCGCCCTGAGGCTATGTCGCTGACAGCCAACTTGTTGCCGCGGGTCAGCGCATGGTGGGCGAGCCAGTCATAAGAAGGGGTACTCATGAGGAAAAGTTAGCTAATTCAACTCATCGACGTAGTGGCTTTGCCATTTTTGGTATTGATATCGTTGCTTTTCATCTAATTGTTAGTTTTTCTTATCGCTAGCGCATACGTCCAGGGCGTCTGCAAGCTTCAACAATATTGAGAACCTTAAGAAGATTTGATGAACCTAGAACATGCTTTGGCAGAGATTCTGGTTGGCATCTGAGTAATAAATTTTATGGCACCGACACGCTCGTCTAAGCGTTGCACACTCAACGATAAAGTTCAGACTTCAGGAATCAGAAGCTAAACCGAAGCCTTTGACAGCAAATCGCTGAAGTTATTGGGTTCTATTGACACTCATACAGCTAGGAGCAAACGCCTCATGCTGTGGGGCTAGTAACGGCTAGCCTCCTAGAGATGAGCGGTGAAACAAAAAATATGGATTTAACGAATGAGATTCAGTTGTTCGCCAAAGTCTTGACGGCTAGCGATGGAGTTGTCGCCGGCACGCGAGAAGATTTAAGTAGTGTCGCTCTGGCCGAGACTCTGAAAGCATCTGGATTTGAGGTCACTCAGCAAAGAGTCGTAGCAGATGGCGTCGAAAGCGTCGCATCGGCGTTGCAAGAGATGACTGAAAACTTTGCAGGCTTAGTAGTTACGACCGGTGGAACCGGATTTACTTCACGTGATTTAACGCCAGAGGGAACTCGTAAAGTCATTGAGCGAGAGGCTCCAGGTCTAGCTGAAGCGATGCGACTAGTGAATCCCCTCGGTCGTCTTTCGCGAGGAGTTGCAGGAATCAGAGGTAACTCTATAATTCTTAATACTCCTGGTTCTACTAAGGGGTGTGTCGAGTGTCTGAATGCTGTGATAGATGTTGTTCCCCATGCGCTTCGTCTTCTTAATGGTGAGAGGTTGCATTGACCAAATCAAGATCTAAAATGTTGTCCGATACGGCTCTCATGGAGCGAGCGTTAGTAAATGCTGACGCAGTAAGGGGATCTACGGCTCCCAACCCTTGGGTTGGAGCAGTATTGCAGACTTTGGACGGCGAAATTTTTGACGGTGGTACTCAGCCAGTAGGAGAGGATCACGCAGAGCGAGTGGCAATGAAAATGGCTGCTGCGAAGGCAAAGGGAGCAACAGTAGCCACAACACTCGAGCCCTGTTGCCATCAAGGCAGAACGACTCCGTGCACGGAAGCTCTCATCGAGGCGCAAGTAGCGAGGGTCATAGTTGGACTTACAGATCCAGACGACAACGTCAACGGACAGGGCATAGCTGATCTTCGAAAAGCAGGAATCGAAGTCATTGAAGGCGTCCTCGAAGGAAGGGTAGCTGAGCAGCTTGCGCCCTACCTCCATCATCGCAGAACTGGAAAGCCGTGGGTGGTTTTGAAAATGGCTTTGACGTTAGACGGACGAAGTTCGGCGGCGGATGGGAGCTCTCAATGGATAACAGGAGAGGCGGCTCGAACTGATGCCCACCTGCTAAGAGCTCGTTGCGATGGGATTTTAGTGGGGGCCCAAACCGTGAGGTCTGATAATCCCTCGCTTACTGTTCGTCACGTAACTGGGAAAGATCCAATTCGTATAGTCCTAGGGATAGCGCCTCCGGATGCAGCGGTTCACCCATGTTGGGAAGTTGATGGAGATTTTGAAAAAGTCCTCCAGTTACTAGGCGAACGAGGAATTGTGGATTTGTTAGTTGAAGGCGGCGCTAATGTGGCATCCAATGTTCACCGTGCAGGCCTGGTCAATGAATACGTTTTTTATCTCGCTCCTGCTCTAATGGGCGGCGATGATGGTCGGCCCTTGTTCACTGGTGCTGGTGCGCCAACAATTGGTGATCTGCGGCGCGGTACAATAACTAGTGCGCGGATGGTAGGAGAAGATGTTCGAATTGATCTTCGAATGACTACACCAAATACTTCCACGGAGGGAATCTGATGTTCACAGGTTTGATCGAAGAGCTTGGCTCGTTTCTGTATCGAGAAGGTGAGAGGTTTCGATTCAAAGCCGAACTTGTTTTAGAAGAAACCAAAATAGATGACTCAATTTCTGTCAACGGCTGCTGTCTAACAGTGGTCGATATCGGAGATGACTGGTGGGAAGCAGATGCGGTTGAAGAAACAGTTTCCAGAACGTCATTAGGAGATCTTGTACCAGGAGATTCAATAAACCTTGAAAGAGCCGTCAGATCCATTGACCGACTCGGTGGCCACATGGTTCAAGGACACGTAGACGGAGTCGGCACAATCATTTCGCCAGGGCCTGATTTAAGGGTTCGGATGCCAAAGGAAATGGCACGGTATTTGGTGGAGAAAGGTTCCATCACCGTTGACGGGGTGAGTCTCACCTGTTTCAATGTCCTGGATGATTCGTTTGCGATTGCCTTAATTCCCCATACTATGAATGTGACATCACTCGGTAGCCGCAATGTTGGAGATCGAGTTAATCTTGAGGTGGACGTAATCGCAAAATATGTGGAACGCTTACTGATACCCCATAATGGTGAAGTCAAATAATTTTTTCCTGCCCTGGAAGGCCCAAGATAATGAGAAGCTTCGAATCCGGTGATCCTGAATCGCCATTGGCGGCCATAGAAGACGCTATTTCGGCTATAGGGCGCGGTGAAATTGTCGTTGTTGTAGATGACGAAGATCGTGAAAACGAAGGCGATCTCATAATGGCAGCTGAGTTTGCGACTCAAGAAACGATCGCATTCTTTGTTCGGTACACATCGGGAGTCTTATGCGCCCCTCTTCTTGGTGAGCGGTTAGACGAATTAGCTTTACCTCTAATGGTGACGGTAAATACCGAGCCAATGCGAACCGCTTATACAATCACAGTAGATGCGGCCGAGGGAACGACCACTGGAATCTCAGCTGCCGATAGAGCTAAGACTCTCAACCTGTTAGCGTCGAAAACAAGTGAACCCCATGAGTTTGTTCGGCCCGGTCATGTCCTTCCGTTGAGGTACAGCCCAGGTGGCGTTCTGAAACGCGCTGGCCACACCGAGGCAGCCGTAGATTTAGCACGGCTAGCTGGTTGCGAGCCGGCAGGGGTGCTTGCAGAAGTTGTAAACGATGACGGCACTATGTCACGTATGCCGGAGTTGGTTGAGTTTTGTCGTGAGCACGATTTGTTGCTTATCTCGATAGCGGATTTGATTCGCTACCGGCGATCCAATGAACGCCTCGTTGACCCTGTAGCGCAGGCCCGCATTCCGACTATTTATGGCGACTTCACGGGGCATGTCTTCCGTGATTTTGATGGCACAGAGCACCTTGCCTTGGTGTACGGCCAAATAATGGGTAGTGAGCCTGTCATGGTTCGTGTGCATAGCGAATGCCTTACAGGAGATATTTTGTCTTCGCTTCGATGCGATTGCGGAACGCAGTTGCATATGGCCATGGAGCGGATTGCTAAAGAAGGGGCTGGGGTTTTAGTTTATTTGCGTGGCCACGAGGGCCGTGGCATAGGCATAGGTCATAAAATTGCGGCATATTCATTGCAGGATCAAGGCCATGACACAGTCGATGCCAATCTTGAACTGGGCCTGCCGGTGGACAGCAGAGAATATGGGATTGGCGCTCAAATACTTGTAGAACTTGGCGTTAATAAAATGCGCTTAATGACCAATAACCCGAAGAAAATCGGTGGTCTAGCTGGCTATGGCCTCGAAATTGTTGAGAGGGTCCCAACTGGGGCATCTCCAAATCCAGAGAATTTAGCTTACCTACGAACTAAACAATTGAGAATGGGTCATCTAATAGATGGTCTAGATGACCTAGTTGAAGAGTAAACGCGCCGAGTTTGTTGTCCAAATAGTCAAAGTCATCGCAAATTACTTTGGGTATCTGCTTCTTGGACCGCTACGGTCAAAGCCATGTTGAAACTTGTACTCCCGAAGGGCTCTCTTGAAAAGGCCACTCTGCAATTGTTTGGCGAGGCTGATCTCACTGTTAGCAGAAGCTCTGAAGTTGACTATCGAGCGACAATCAATGATCCTCGCGTCGATGACGTTCGGATTCTGCGCCCACAAGAAATTCCAGGCTATGTAGCTGAAGGACTATTTGATCTTGGCATTGCTGGCCGTGATTGGATCGAGGAGACAAGTAGCGACGTAGTTTCTCTCGGCCAAATGAAGTATTCCAAAGCAACGGCGCGCCCTGTGCGAATAGTAGTAGCCGTGCCCGCTACCAGTAGTTATGAATCAATTTCTGATTTACCTAATGGAGTCAAGGTTTCAAGTGAATACCCAGAATTGACCCGCCGACATTTTCTAGCTGCAGGAGTTGAGGCTGATATTCGATTGAGCTACGGAGCGACTGAGGCGAAAGCGCCAGATATTGTTGACGCAGTTGTCGATTTGACTGAAACTGGAAGTGCGCTGAAGGCAGCAGGTCTAAAAATTATTGACGAAATATTGACTAGCTATACTGAACTATTCGCTAATCGAAAATCTTATGAAGACCCGATTAAACGAAAAGCAATGGAACAGCTCAAAACGCTTCTAGATGGTGTGCTTGATGCTCGCGGCAGAGTCTTAATGAAACTTAACGTGGCAAGAGAGAATCTAGATGGAGTAATAAAAGTTTTACCAGCTATGAAATCTCCGACCGTGAATGAATTGTGGGGAGGCGGAGGGTTTGCAGTGGAAACTGTCGTAAATAAAGCAGATATAAATCTGCTTATTCCTGAACTCCTGGAGCTGGGAGCTACGGACGTGATTGAGCTACCAATATCTAAAATCGTGCCGTAAATTAAGGAAGCAGTAACTAATCGTCGTCAACGTCTGACTGAAATTCTTTCTGGACTTCTACATAAGCGAGCCGAATCTGCTGAAGAGCCATTTTGATAGTGTCTGCATCGGGAAGTTGAGATCCCAAGTTGTCGACGACTAGCCCCATAGCGTCTATAGGAAGCCGTGCTTCTTCAAGATTCGGTGGATCAACCCTTAGGTGAAGTGCCGCAAGTTCAAATAATCCGATCATGTGATTAGCAACGACCTGACTAGCTGGGACAGATAGAAGTTGTTCTTGGGCTTCTCTCATTCGCTGTTCCATGGCAGCGGCCATTTGAGGGTCGACGTCGGCTCCATATGGATTATCTACCGGTTCGCTGTCATCGATTTCTATGTCTTGAGATGACGGCGATTCTTCGCCCGGGACTTTGTGTTCACCTGAAGGTGTCCAAAAACTACTCACACTTACCTCACTATTCATGTATGAAAACAATATAGAAGGTGGAGGCTCCCACCGTTACCTGATACCCTATTGGATCTACAACAGATACAAGCGGGGTCCGTCCTCCACCAAGCCGCTTTCTAGCGCGTCTTGGTAACTCCTAGCAAATATATCGGCTTTTCGGAGCCTGTATAAGTGCGAAAGTTTGGGCGGATTACTTAATGTATCCGCCTTTCGTAATTCTGCGTTGGGTGCCACTGCGGACCAGGAGACTGTCCTTTGGTTAAGCGAGTAAGGTCATAGCACGCCCAGAAGAAGGCGAAGCTCGAATCAATGATGAGATTCGAGCAAGGGAAGTACGGCTTGTAGCCCCTGATGGGGAGCAAATCGGTATTAAACCATTGCCAGAAGCGCTCAATATCGCTCGAGATCTAGATCTTGACTTAGTAGAGGTTGCGGCTCAGGCCAATCCTCCGGTTTGTCGGATCATGGACTATGGAAAATTCAAATACGAGACTTCTCAACGAGCAAAAGAATCTCGAAAAAAGTCAGGGAGCGTTTCCCTAAAAGAAATGAAATATAGACCAAAAATTGGCCAGGGAGATTTCGATACTAAAACGGCTGCGGTCGGGAAATTTCTTTCAGAAGGCCACAAAGTAAAAATAACGATCATGTTTAGAGGGCGCGAGGTCTTCCATCCAGAGCTAGGTAGAGATATTTTAGAGCGAGTAGCAGTACTTATAGAAAATGTGGGAAAGGTAGACCAATTCCCAAAGTTAGATGGTCGAAATATGACCATGGTTTTGAGCCCAGATAAGCAGGCTCAGTTGAAGAGCAAGAATAGTGACGCCGAAAGCGTTGACTAACCAAACTAAAAAATAAGCCTCAGTAAGAGTCTTATCATTTGTATTTACCCATCCATCATCTTCGACAAGGAGATCCCATGCCCAAGATGAAAACTCATAGTGGCGCTAAGAAGCGTTTCAAGACTACTGGCACCGGCAAGCTCGTTCGACGCAAGCAAGGCCGAAACCATATTCTTGAGAAGAAGTCCTCGAAAAGAAAGCGTCAACTCGCTATCGAGGGCGAAATTAGCAAAGCTGACCTTCCCCGCATCAATCAGATGCTGGGCAAATAATTATTACGATCTGTACTGGAGATTGAACAATGGCGAGAGTCAAGCGTTCTGTAGCGGGTCGCAAGAGTCGCAAGGCAACCCTAGTAAAAGCAAAGGGTTATTACGGGAATAAGAGCCGTTCCTACCGAGCTGCTAATGAGCAAGTTATGCATAGCGGCAACTACGCATTTCGTGATCGACGCGCCCGCAAAGGCGAATTTCGGAGATTGTGGATACAACGTATTAACGCCGCAGCACGGCTAAACGGCACGACTTACAGCAAACTAGTAAGTGATTTGCATGCTGCCGGTATAGAAATAGACCGGAAAATTTTAGCTGACTTAGCCGTTTCTGATCCAGAAGCGTTTACTAAAATTGTTGAGGCCGCTCAGATGGCCCCTAAAGCGAGCTGAATCTTTCTCCGAGCTCCAAACGCCTCGCCCACCTTGGTCGGCTGGTGCGCGACCGAAAGTATCGGGATGCTGAAGGGGCAATCGTAATCGATGGGCCGCGCTCGCTCGCGACTGCTGTGCAATGCGGTGCGGAGATAGAAGAGATTTTCGTTCGTGCGAATGAGTATGAAAGATTCTCTCATCTCTACAGCCTTGAGATGCAGGTGTCAGAAGTCGAGGTCCGTTCGTTTGATTCCCTCGCTGATAGCGCTACTCCGCAGGGGGTTCTGGCAATCGCTCGGCGTGTTGACGCTGATTTCAGTAGTTTGGCTCAGGAGCATCGAGTTGTCGTGATGGATGCCATCCAAGATCCAGGGAACGTCGGAGCAATCATTAGAACTGCTGCTGCAGCTGGCTTTGGTGCAGTAGTCGGTTGCGTAGGAACAGCAGATTTGTGGAGCCCTCGATCTGTGAGGGCAAGCGCTGGAACGATTTTTTCCTTAAACGTTCATCGGCAAGCGGACCTTGTGGAGGTCCTAGAAAGCGTTGCCGAGGCTGGACACATTCGAGTAGTTACTCTCGCTTCTGGTACTACTACTCTTGATCAGCTTAAAGTTCATGAGCGTATGACGCTCATTTTAGGTAGCGAAGCGCATGGCGTTTCAGATGAGGCAATTGAAAGATCGGAATTAAAAGTTGCCGTTCCAATGGCACACCCAGTTGAGTCACTTAATGTTTCGGTAACCGCCGGAATAGTTATGTATCAGATGTCAGGAAGCTTTAATGGTCGATGAATGTAACTCTGCTAGACAAGTGTTGATAAGTCATCAAAACTGGCTCGCTGGTCACCTATCCTTGAAGTCGTGAGCGTTTACGAAGAAATAATCTCAGCCAGAGATCAGGCCTTATCGAGTATCCAAAATGTGGCGGATCTCTCTAACTTGGTTGATCTGGAGCCGGCGTTGTTTGGCAAAAAATCAGCCTTGGGTGGCCTCAAAGGGCTTATGGGCAAACTTGATGCTTCGGAGCGGGCCTCAGTTGGCCAAGCCTTAAACCAAGCCCAAAAAGAAGTGCAGGAAGCTCATCAACAATCTAAGAAGCATTTCTTCGAACAGGAACGCAACCTTCAGCTAAGCGCAGAAGGAATAGATTTAACAGAAACGCTGAGAAACCCTAATCATAGAGGCCATCTCCACCTTGTAACTCAGACCATGGAACGTCTAGAAGATGTCTTTGTCGGTATGGGTTTCACAGTTTCTGAGGGGCCGCAGGCTGAGAGCGATTGGTACAACTTCGAAGCATTGAATTTGCCTGAGGCTCATGTCGCGAGGTCAATGTTTGACACGCTATACCTTGACCTAGGTGAAAGAACTGAGATTGGCGATGGAGAGGGTGGAGAAGCGACTAATTTTTTGCTTAGGACACACACCTCCCCAGTCCAAATCCGAGTAATGGAGTCACAGGAACCACCAATTTATACGGTGTGCCCGGGGAGGGTCTTTCGGAGAGATACTGCTGATGCAAGCCATATGCCAGTTTTCCATCAGATAGAGGGCCTCGTAATCGACGAAGGAATCAGCTTCACGGATTTGGCTGGAACTCTAAATGACTTCACAGCTGCGTATTTTGGTGGAGCAATCAAAAGCCGATTGCGACCCTCATACTTTCCATTTACAGAACCAAGTGCAGAGTTTGATATAACTTGCGTCATATGTGAGGGCTCAGGCTGCCAAACTTGTCAGCGAACGGGCTGGATAGAGTTAGGCGGATGCGGAATGGTTCACCCTAATGTATTGCGAAATTGCGGTATAGATAGTGAACAATGGACCGGGTTCGCGTTTGGTTTCGGTATTGATCGTTTAGCTCTGATGCGGCACGGAATTAAGGATTTAAGAGATATGTACACCAATGATGTTCGCTTTTTGAGTCAGTTCTAGAACGGGTTTTTGATGAAAGTACTTCTTTCCTGGCTGCGTGAGTTCGCCCCAATCGAGGGTGACCCCGTTGAGCTGGGTAATCAGATGAGCGACCTTGGCATGGCCGTCGAAGAGATGACGATTATCGAGTTGATCGATGGAATTGTTGTTGCCGAAGTAGTCGGATTGAGACCGCACCCCAAAGCTGATCGGATCCAGATCGTAGATGTAGACCGTGGAGATGGCGTTCCACTGCAGGTGTGTTGTGGAGCTTTCAACATGGCTGTGGGAGACAAAATTCCTTTCGCGACCATTGGCACGACCATGCCTGATGGAATGGAAATTTCTCAACGCAAGATGCGCGGTGAATTTTCGAACGGAATGTGTTGTTCTGCTTCTGAGATCGGGCTTGGAAGCGATCATCAAGGCATCCTGATTTTATCTCCGGAACTAGTTGTCGGCGAGCCTGTAATGGCTCAGCTAGGTGCACAGGCTGATGTTCTGTGGGACCTGGAAATTAATCCGAATCGTCCTGACGCTATGTCAATCGCAGGTGTGGCGAGAGACCTGGCAGCTCGGCTAAATATTCCATTTCAGATACCTAAATGGTCCGTCGATCATTTGGCTACTAGCGAAATTTCCGAAACTTCGGTTAGCGTTACCGACTCAGAGCTCTGCCCTCGTTTCACAGCTCGCGTGCTTGAGGGTGTGAGCGTTGGTGTTTCACCTCTGTGGATGCAAACTCGTCTCCAGCTTCTGGGCATGAGATCAATTAATTCGGTAGTCGATGTATCTAATTATGTGATGCTCGAACTGGGGACACCAAACCACACTTACGACTTATCGTTAGTAGATGGAAATGCGATAGGAGTGCGACGAGCAAAGACTGGTGAGTCGATTAAAACATTAGATGGGCAAGAGAGATCCTTAGCTCCGGGCGATGGGGTCATCGTAGACGGATCTGACGTTGCGATCGGCGTAGCCGGTGTAATGGGAGGATCTAGCACAGAAATTTCTGATTCAACCAATACGATTCTACTTGAATTAGCTTGCTGGGACAGGACTGCTATAGCTCGAACTTCGCAGCGGATGGGTCTTCGTTCTGAAGCTTCGTCACGCTTTGAAAGAGGCACCGATATTAATTTAAGTGTCACAGCCGTTGAACGCTTTTGCTATCTCTTAAATGAAATAACGCCAGGCGGCATTCAGACTGAAGCGAAGATAAGCGATGTGCAAGTTACTACAGAAAAGCAAACAACTATCAGCGTGCGCACTTCTCGTATCAATCTGTTACTTGGACAAAAGTTTTCTGGCGAAGATGTAGCTAATTTACTTATTCCTATTGGGTTCGAAGTTGTCCAGACAGATGATGCTGATGTTCAACTTGTGACAATTCCAAGTTTTCGCCCTGACTCGGAGACAGAAACAGACATAGCTGAAGAGGTCGGTCGCCATTTTGGTTACGGGCGTTTAGGAGCGACAGTACCCCGCTCTCCTAATGCTGGTCATCTTACATTTCATCAAAAAGCTCGCAGGCTTATCCGTCAGGTAATGGTCGGAGCAGGTTTGGATGAGGCGATGCCGAGCCCATTCTTAGCCCCAGATGCGGTTGCCAAAACCGGTCTCTCTTCAGCGAATGTAGTTCATTTACTTAACCCTCTAGCTATCGAGGAGTCAGTTCTAAGACCGTCGCTGCGCTCTGGGCTGCTGACGGCGCTTGCCTACAACCAGTCGCACCGAAATGAAAATGTTAAGCTTTTCGAGATCGGATCGGTATTTGCTCCTCCATCAGCGGGCTCTGGATTACCAGATGAGCACGAAATGCTCGGAGTCATTCTCGGCGACAACGACGCCTTAGCCGCCAAGCAGCTTTGGGACGTAATCGCTGCTGGCCTAGGAATTAATGGAGAATTACGTAACGCTGTCGACCTTCCTGGACTTCACCCTCGACGTGCAGGGCAGCTAATCGTTGATGATCAAGAGGTAGGAGTCGTAGGTGAACTAGACCCAAGGGTTCTAGAGAACTACGGGATCAGTAATCGCTGCGGCTGGTTAGAGTTACGACTCGACATGTTAATTCAATCTATGAGTCAAAATTCGACTCGCCTATATGGTTTAGTGTCTACGTACCCTTCAAGCGATTTGGATTTAGCGTTCGTCGTGAAAGATGAAATTCAAGCATCTGATGTGGAACGAACTATCCGTTCTTTAGTCGGCTCGGAACTAGCGTCCCTTGAACTCTTCGATGTTTTTCGAGGTGAAAAATTGGGCGAAGGAAAACGATCGTTGGCGTTTTCTTTGCGACTCCAATCAGCGGAGGGAACTCTAACTCATGATCAGTTAGCCAGTATCCAAGAGCGATGTATTCAAGCGGTAGAGACAACTCATGATGCTCGACTCAGGTAGTTTAGTATCCAGCTTTTACGTCTACTAAACCAATCAGTTGTTCTCCGTTTACTTTCGCACGAACATTTTTTGTAACTCTTTCTGCGAGGAGCGGTAGACCCATCTCAGGCGTGTTGCCGACATGCGGGGTAATAATACAGTTGTCGATAGTCCACAAAAGGTGATCGACGCCCAACGGTTCAGGATCAGTAACATCGAGCGCAGCTCCGCCAATCGACTTAGCCAATAGCGCCTCGACTAAGTCATCGGTCACGACATGTTTACCTCGAGCAACATTGATTAGCCAAGCATGCGACGGCAATAGAGAGAGTTCCTTAGCGCTAATAATTCCCTCTGTTTCAGGAGTTAACGCAAGCGCCAGTATCAGTACGTCTGTTTCGGGTAACTTTTGATGCAGGTTAGCGAGTGAAGTTACATCTGACGATCCGGGCATTCGCTGAATATTTTTTCGGATGACAGTTATTCGACATTTAAAAGGTTCGAGGTACTTTAGAAGGAACTCTGTGATTCCACCGCCACCTAATATTGTTACCCGTGCGCCATATAAATTTTTTCCCTGGGGATCACCCCATTCGTTTGCTCTACCGTAGACATGGAGGTTTCTTAAACCTGCAAGCGTCAGGGCGAGAGCATGTTCGGCAACTGGCTCGGAATAAACGCCCTTTCCGCATGTCCAGATAAGATTTGGTCTTTCTTGGAGCATCGGGAGGAAAGGCTCTATGCCAGCATATGGAAGCTGAACCCATCGAATACCCGGGTTCTCGTCTAACATTTTGGGCAGTAAGTCTGCCCGTGAGGGTTCGGCCCAAACCAGTGCTTGAGCTTCGGAAGGCTTCGCTATAAGTCCGCCTCCAGAAAGAACCGCATCTATTAATGCTTGCTGTCGCCAGCAATCAGGCTCTACAGCAACGTAAAGAGATGTCATAAAAACAAAGTTATCGCGCTCTGCGGCTTAGCGTTAAATCTTTGGAAGTTCTATATGCCCATTGCAAAGCGCATGCAAAAGTCTTTTGAATGGATCTAAAGTGACTGCTCCGACTGGGTTTGCCACTCATAAGATTCGTGGCTGCTGCTAGCTATTCTTTAAAGAACTAAGTGAGATAGAACAGCCCAACTCTCTAAGTCTTCTTGAAGCGTGCGAGTTCCAAGAACCTGAATGCAAACGTGGTCTGCTCCATTAACGCGATGAGCCGTCAATCGATTTCTAATCGCATCAGAGCCAAATGTAACCAGTTCTGAAACTAATCTGTCGCTGGGTCCGTCAAGGAAATCTTTGTCTTCAAAACCCAACATCTTAAATTTCCGCTGGTTGCTCTTAGAGCTGGTGTACTTCTGCAAGTGATGTCGACCTATTTCGATAGCGACCTGGGAATCTTGGGTTAGCACCACAGCCATCTCTGCTGCAATGACTGGGTCGGGTCCCATTGCTAACCGGGTCAGCTTAGTATGTTCGGGGTTCGCCAAGTATGTGTGAGCGCCGAGAGTGTGGCTTCCTGCTAAGGCGCTCATCTTCGGTCCATAAGCTGCGAGGCAAATAAGTGGAGGTGACGTATCGTCAGCTCTTTTCTCTTCCCACAAATCAGTAAATTCGTTAAGGTAGTTAGTAGCGATAGAAAGCGGTTCGGTCTCATTACTCAAAGCGCCGCCTAAGCCAAGACCGAGAATATGGCGACCGCCCGACTTCATTTGTAAATATCTGTGTCCGGCCACAGCTGCTCCGGGGGAGCGGTCACTCATCCTTGCGATGCCGTTGGCGACGGTCAATGACCATGTGCCTTCTAAAAGTTGGGAAGCAAGAGACAGAGCTTCAGTTGGACCGACCTCTGGAACCCATAACGACGGGTAGCCGAGTCGTTCAATTTCTTGTGCAGCAATAGTAGCTTCAGATGGAGTGAGGTAGTCAAACCTAAATGACCACAAGCCCACCGGGCCAAGTTTTTGTCTCAGTTGAGCAAAATCAGACAACTCTTCTCCATCGATATAAATGCTTAAACGTCTATCTACGCTTTGCTATCTTGTAGCAACCCAAACCTAGGACTGCTGATTTTCGCCCATCATCACTCCGTCTGATTTCATATAAATAGAGTTCTTAGGAGTTTTGAAGAGGTCTTGAACAGCGGGCAGAAATTCTTCAAGCTTCATGGATTGGTAAGTGGGATCGAAAGCAGGCTGATCATATTCTTGGCAAAATTCTACTGTGAGGTCATAGGCCTGATGTCCGGAAAAATCGTCTCTCATGTTTCTGTCCATACCAAAATGGTGGAAGAAATTATAACCCTGAAAAATTCCGTGCTTTTCTACCATCCACAAATGGTCTTCAGACACAAAGGGCTTGAGAATTGCTGCTGCGATATCAGGATGGTTAAAGGAGCCTAAGGTATCGCCGATATCGTGTAGCAATGCGCACACGACGTATTCATCAGACTTGTTGGCTCGTGCAGCGCGGGTAGCGGTTTGGACACTGTGCTCTAAGCGGTCAACTGAAAATCCGCCGCAGTCTCCATCTAGCAGTCGAAGATGATCGATGACCCGATCTGTGAGACTGGCAGAAAAAACCTTGTTATGGGCTGCGATAATATCCCAATCAAGCTTGGTGGCTTCAGTCATTGCGCCAAACGTGGCACTTTGGCTAAGTAGTTCGTTTGCTTCAGCTACGTCGGTCATGTTTCCCCCATGAGACTAGAATCTATTAACCATGCTAGATGCTGGCAACTGATGATGGTCGTGTCAGCCTGTTTTTCCAGCGGATTGCTAGGCGCGGCTATCGGCCATCAGTCCACCATCTGGGAAAATTATTTCTCCGGTCACAAAGCTCGATTCATCACTACACAAGTACAGGCAAGCATTGGCGATGTCAGATGGCTCTCCAAGGCGACGCAACGGCGTTTCTTTGACTCTTGCTGTTACCCAAGCTTCATTATTCGTGGCGGCACCACTCATCGAAGTTCTGATGTATCCGGGCCCAACTGCGTTTACCCTTATGTTGTGTCGCGCTAACTCAATGGCCCCGCACTTTGTGAGCATCCAAACTCCAGCTTTTGAGACGCAATAGTCAGAGGAACCCATCAATGCAGTTCGACCGGCCACTGAAGCTATATTGACTATGGCCCCACCGCCTGTGTTGATCATTTGGTTTGCCACCGCTTGATTCGTGAGCATCACTCCTGTCAGGTTCACATCAATAACTCGTTGCCAATTTTCGAGTGACTTATTCAGAAGAAGCATGTCGCCCTTGTCATAACGGTCAGCCTTAGCTTGCTCATCAGGCTCTCTGCTTACATAGGAAGCGTGCGAAATCCCTGCAGCGGCAACACATACATCTATTCGGCCGAACTTTTCTATGGCACCTTGGACCATTGAGCTAACTTCTTCTGGCTGTGAGGTGTCTACACCAATCCCAATTGCCTCACCGCCTGCGGCTATGACTTCGTCTACAACGGCATCTGCCCGTTCTGAGTTAAGGTCTGCAACAACTAGCGATGCCCCTTCAGCGGCGAACGTTAAGGCACACTCACGTCCGATGCCTGATGCACCTCCTGTTATCAAAGCAACCTTATTTTCTAAACGTTGGCTCATGTTTCTCCCATGTAGCTAGTAATAGAACTACATTACGCAATTAGCCATGTCTTTGTCGCTCAACGCTGGTGGTAACGAAAGAGGAACTATGGAATTTAGTCTCGCTGAACTCGACAAAGCATACGAAACGCTAATGAGCGAAGTGGTTAGGACAGGTGTTGTTCCGCATTATGCGGAGCTAAGCACGTTAATCGGGATTAGCCCAAACGAAGCGTTAGGCAGAATACAAAAAATTGTTGAGCTAACTCCAGGATGGATGCACCCGGAAACTGACTACATTGCTTCGTTCCCACCATTCAACAATCAGCCTACGCAATATCGCATTAGTGTTGATGGTGAACAAAAATGGTTTGCCCAGTGCGGTTTTGAAGCCTTAGCATGCCGTTGGTTATTTCCCGGAAAAACTGTTCGAATAGAAGCTCCCTGTTTATTGGGAGGTGAGCCGTTAACTATCGAGATGAAAGATGAAGAAATTTTACTTGTCGACCCGGACACAATTGTTGGGTACACGCGCAGCCCTGTTGGTGGCGATGCAGCCAATCGGCCTTTTAGGTGAGGCGGAATGAATCTCTTCCGTGCAGAAGAGCAAGCTCGTTCGTTTCATGACTGGAACCAAGATATGGAATGGACTTTGCAGCCACTTCAATGGTGGGCCACAACATTTGCAACACCTATGTTTAGAAATCGAGGTAGACGCGACTTCATCACATGGATGTCAGGTGAAGAAGGTGCATCTGCCATGCACGAGCTTCGTTCGCGGCTTTCTCACTGATACAAATATTCTCGGAATCTTTATTCCAAGACGCCCGCAATGGCAAGTTCCGCTATCTGATCTGAACTATATCCAAGTAGTTCGCTGAGTATCTCAAAATTGTGTTCGCCCCAGAGTGGACCAGCCAGTCGAGGGGTTCCATCATTTTTGGAGAGCCTAAAACCGTACTGTTCTGCCCAAGTGTGCCCGTATATCTGGTGCGGCACCTGATGGAAATGGTCACGGTGTACAAGCTGAGGGTCTCTAATTACTTCGGGACTATTTTGTACTTGATGTGCCGGAATTTTTTTCGTTTGAAGTAGCTCTTGAAGAAATTCTGGGTTTTGATTTTTCGTCCATACAGAAATTAGTTCGTTTAGTTCAATCTCACGATTTAAGCGTTCTGAAACACTGAGTAAAGTTAAGTCAGGTCGTTTCAACAATTCGCACAGGGAAGCCCATTGGCTATCACTTTCGCAAGCGATAGCGATCCACTGGTCAGAGTCTGCAGGTCCGCATGCATATACAGAGTGCGGGGCATATCGAGTGTCAGCGTTACCCATTCTGGTCTGGTTTGTGCCGTTTATCGAAGCATCTATAACTGCTTCAGACAAGAAATGTATTCCGCCTTCCGCTTGGCTGAAATCGAGCACCTGACCTTTCCCGGTTATCTTTCGTTGAAGCAACGCAGCCATTAACGCCGCCGCAGTTAATCTCGGCGAGGTGGCATCGGTATACGCAAGAAATGGTCCAGCGGGTAGCCGGTCAGCCCAGCCTGTTAGCTCGTAATAGCCACCAGCTGCTGCACCCATATTGCCGAAACCTGGGATCGGCGATAATGGTCCGGTGTGGCCGAAAAGAGTCGTGGACATAATAATCAGCTTTGGATTAACGGATAGAAGATCTTGAGTTGCTAAGCCAACGCGTTCAAGTACGCCCGGCGAAAAAGCGTTGATGACAACATCGCACTCGCGCACCAAATCAAGAACTACTTGCCGCGTTTCTGGAACCTTCAAGTTCAGCTGCAAACTGAGTTTGTCAGCGTTAATAGAGTGCCACTGGTGACTGTTCTCGGGGCCATCATTATCCATATCGCGCATCAAACCTGAAGTGCGAACTTGATCAGGACGTGTTTGAGATTCAACTCGTATGACCGTGGCGCCGTAATAGGCAAATAGTCTGGTAGCGAAGGGTCCGGCGTATACCCAGGTAAAGTCTAAAATTTTTAAACCCTCGAAGGGCCGTATCGAAGCATCTCTTTTTTGGGTTTCTCTGGGCGGTCTAGGCTTTTCTGACAAAATGAGAGCGGTGTGTTCTCCAAGCTTCGGCGGTCGACCGAGTTTTTTTAGACCAGTATCGCTGCTATGCATCCAACGCCCAGGAAATTTGACTGTCCTGTCTATCTGGTCAACGTGCACTTCGTCCCAGAACTGACGCTCCTGATAATGGTCTGAAGCAACAACATCTAAGGGCGTAATGACGGGCATGAGTAAAAATTTCTCAGATTGCGCCAACGAAAATAAATCTGCCTTAGAGTACTTTTTGAGAACATTAGCGATGCAGGCAGCTGTTCGGTTACACAGTTCGCTAACGTCATCTAGCTCATAGTCATCTAATAAGGTGGACCAGTCAATGTCGCTAAGATCGTCATCGAGTCCGCCTTCTGAATTGATCCAAGCGACTAGCCGGTTTGTGAATGGGCCGACCAAAACTCCTGGCAGAAATGTGATTGTGACATGCCCATCACTGGACTCGTAAACAAACCGGAATTTCACTTTACCGAGTAGTTCCAGGCCGCCGCCGCTCCGCTGAGCAGGAGGATTGTTGCATAGGGAAGGAGATAACCAACCCTGTGCAGTGAGCATCATAGCTTCTTGAGCAGAGACGTCGATGTGCTGTCCTTGCCCTGAACTTTGTTGGTGAGTTAGAGCTATCAGCACAGCGCAAGCAGCTTCCGATGCAGCGTTCACCCAAACTTGAGGAGCGGAGATACGGACTGGAGCGCGATCTTTGTATCCGTTGAGAGACATTGGTCCAGCAGCAGCGCTGAGTGTCAGGTCTGTCCCTAGCCAGTTTGCTTTTGGGCCGGTGGCTCCGAAAGGACTAATTGACACGGTTATAAGGGAAGGGTTTAGTTCCCTAAGGTGGTTTAAATCAAGTTCGAAGACGCCACATTCGATTAATACATCTGCCGAAAAAGCTAGGGTTTCTAGTTCTGTCGGGTCCGAAATCACAACAGATTTTTTGCCACGGTTGTAGGCCCAATGAGGTATGGACGTTTCGCTGCTTTCTACACCATCAGCGTAAGGGCCTGTATGTCGTGAACTTTGACCACCTGCTGGCTCGACAGCGATTACTTCTGCGCCCATTTGGGCAAGTAAAAATCCTGCAAAATCCCCATGGTTATCGCATAAATCCAAAACACGAAATTTCGATAACATCGCACCCCCGGCGGCATCAATATTGAGAGGCTCGCTGTAATAAATCTCGAGGTCCCTAAAATCAGACTAGCAGGCGGCTGGAAAACCCCTTCAAGGCTCGCGGCTAAGTTCCTTGAATAGATTAGTTATTCCAACAGGTTGCGCCTGGTGGAGCGAAAGTTCTTTGAGCATGTCGATGCGACATAATGTCATCTCGGTGTTACCCGAAGTCATCGCTACAGTGAATTTTGTATCAATCAATTCTTGGCGCAGACCCAGATAGATAGCGCCTAGTTCTCTGTTGCGATTGAGTTCTGATTCGGCTCAATTGCATGGGTGTAAGGATGCGATGCGTTGCTGGCTGGCGCCTCGGTCTATTAGCAAACATGTCGGCGGCAGCTTCTCTATTCGAAGAGGCAAATTTTGAGTGTTGGGTTGTTTCGTAATGCTTTGGCTAAGGTATCTGATGTGTCTGGCCCGGTTGTTTGAAATGAACAGTCTTGATCGATAGAGGATGAGTTATGACTAACAATGAAGCTGAGGGAGAAAACTTTGACCCTGTAGCTGACTTGCACGAGCGTCAACGACGAGTGCGAGAAGATATGGGCGGAGCAGCAAAAGTTGCGAAGATGAAGTCTGAGGGAGTACCGACTATTCGTGATCACATAGACGGTGTTTTGGACGAAGGTTCTTTTCGCGAGTTAGGAACTTTCAGTCGCTCCATGCGGTTAGAAGATCGATCGAATACTCCAGGCGACGGCAAAGTCGGAGGGGAGGGGATGATAAACGGCAAACCAGTTGCGATCGCTGGCGATGACATAACTGTCAAAAAAGGATCTTCTGCGATAGTTGGAAGCCGCCGAGTTGGGCGGCTGTATGAAAGAGCACTGGAACGTGGGATGCCATACGTTTACATAGGAGAGACAGGCGGTGGAAGAATCCCGGACCTTATTGGAGCAGAAGGCATCGCCGATGTTGCTCCGGCGCTTTCGGTCTCGCGACGGCGACGACAGATACCGATGGCAACAGCGATAGTTGGACAAAGTTTTGGTGGTTCTTCTTTCCAGTCGGCTTTCTCAGATTTTGTTGTGCAAGTTCGAGGTTCCGTTCTTGCCGTGACTTCCCCGAGAGTCTTCGAAATTGCTACGGGCGAAGTGATTGGGTTCGAAGAGCTTGGAGGAGTAGACGTTCATTCTCGGATCACCGGCCAGATCGACCTAGGCGTCGAAACTTTCGATGAAGCTTACGAGGCTATTCAACGCTGGTTGTCCTATCTCCCCCAGAATGCCTGGTCAGTTTCGGCGAGGCTCGACAGCAGAGCAGATATGACTCCAGATCACTCACTAGCTGGACTAGTTCCCTCCAAACGAACGCGCGGTTACGATATGCGACGCTTCTGTTCGACTCTTTTTGATGCTGGATCTTTTATGGAGCTACAGCCGGGCTATGCACGGAACCTAACCACCGGTTTAGGGCGGCTAGATGGATTTTCGGTCGGTGTAATAGCAAACAACCCGATGTTTAATGCTGGGGTTCTCGATCCCGATGCATGCCGAAAAGCCATCCGCCTGATGTGTCTTTGCGATGCTTTTAACCTGCCGGTTATTTTTTTGATGGACGTACCGGGGTTTATGGTCGGAAAAGCAGTGGAGCACAACCGAATTTTGTCTCTTGCAATACGCTTTGTTGAAGCTCTTTCGAATATGTCTACACCTACTTTGACGGTTACTTTACGCAAAGGATTCGGCTTAGCGTTTCCGGCAATGAATGGTTCAGGTCTTGGTTCGTCAGGGCTTTACTCTTGGCCGGGCGCAGAAATAGGTTTCATGGACCCGGAAGTTGGTGTGAACGTGGCATATGCATCCCGTCTTGCTGATCTCGGGGTCGATGAAGCTGAAGCTGAGAAACATCGATTAGTCGAAGAAATCTCTAACGTGACAACACCATATGAGGCAGCAGGGACTATGCGAATAGATGAAGTTATAGACCCAGCTGACACCCGGATTGTTCTCGTGGAAAATTTACGACAGTTAGATGGCCGCCGGATCCCACCTCCTGAACAACGTCCTCTAAGTTATTGGCCTACTGTCTAGATATCCCTAATAAGGAGTTGCGCGTGGCGGGTGCGTTGGAAATTTCTAAATCAGATCTGAAATTATGTCAACAAGATGGTGTGGTGCCGCTTCGAGGAGCGGTTAGCGATGAGTGGGTTGAGCGCCTTAGGCAAGCAATAGAAAAGGACATCAGCGAACCAGGACCATACTTTCATGGGTACATTCCTGATAATGGCATAGGCGGATTTCACGGAAACGTGCGTATCTGCGAAAGCGATGCAACGTTTAATGAGTTTTGCTCGAACGGTCCGCTGCCTGCATTAGCTGCACAATTTTTTGATGCTAAGAAGGTAAATCTATTTTATGATCAGCTGTTTGTTAAGGAACCAAATACTGAGAATCGGACTCGATGGCATAACGACTTACCCTATTGGCCAGTGCGTGGCCATCAAATCATGTCATTCTGGGTAGCGCTAGATCACGTCACTTTAGATAGCGGTGCACTTGAGTTTATCCGTGGCTCACACTTGTGGGATATCTGGTACCAGCCTGAAACCTTCGGAAAAACTGCAGGCCATGGCGAGTATGAACGTAATCCAGATTATGTGGACATACCGGCCATAGAAGAATCGCGCGATGACTACGAAATTGTGAGTTGGGACCTAAACCCTGGAGATGTGTACGCATTTCACGCAATGGCTGTGCACGGAGCCGGTGGGAATAACCGTTCAAGTGTTCGACGACGCGGTTACACCGTAAGGTATACGGGAGATGATGCAGTTTATGATGATCGAACTGGAACAAATTTGAACCTACGTTCACATTCTCATCAGGATGGGAGCTTGCTTGACAGTGCAAGATTTCCAGTTGTTTGGGAATCTATCTAATAGACCAAACTTGAAACCCTTTGTCTCAGAGAACTAATGACTTAAGACTATTCAAACCTTATTCGTAGCGGTTTCGCTATGGATGCGATAACCGTGCCTTCGATTGGAGGAACTGGGGTAAGCGGAATAAACCTTTCCGCTCTCTCTAAAACAGCTTCTAAAATCACTCTGGCCTCGAGTCGAGCTAAATGAGCGCCAAGGCAATGATGGAGCCCCCAGCCAAAACTTAAATGAGGGTTTAATTTTCTAGAAAAATCTATAGTCCCTGGATTTTCGAAGACTAAGGGATCATGATTCGCAGCCTCAACGCATAAAAGAACGTTTTCATTTGCAGCAAGTTTTTGGCCATGGCGCGTATGGGTTTTTGCAACTTTTCGGTACATGCTTCGAGTCGGACCAATAACCCTGAATAATTCTTCGACGGCTCTCTCAATGTTTGCAGAGCGGAGGAGCGAAAGTAGGTGCGGGTCTTGAGCAAGTAGACCTAGCGTGTTCATCAAGAAAGAACTGGTGGTTTCGTGGCCTGCAAATAATATGAGAGTGCAGGCTCCCACCAATTCCAAATCCGATAGTTCTGTGCCAGCACCATCTACTAATGCCGTTAAGAGAGTTCCTGATGGTTGTTTTCGCTCACGGTCGATAAGCGCACCAAAGAACTCTTGAAACTGGCTAGCGGCATCCATAGCGAGTTCAGGTGGCGTTAAATGAGGATCAGTAGCAAAAACAATCGTCGCTAAGTCATCAGACCACTGACAAAATTGGTCTAAGTCATCGGAATTTACGCCGAGAAGATTAGCAATAATTAACGCAGGCAACGGACCGGCAAGGTCTCGCCGAACATCAATTTCATCGGGCAGCATGACGACGGTTTCGCGTACGACGGCAGTTACCATCTTTTCGAGAGTGAGCACCTTCCTCGGAGTGAAAACATGCCTCATCGGGTCACGTAAATGAGTGTGGATAGGTGGATCACGGAATATCATCCACCCGCTAAGAAGCTCGACTACTTGCTGAAAAGCACTAGGACGGTTTGCTGCCACTCTTTCTAGCGGCGTAACTCGATCTGTCGATAGAAGCGTTCCGTCTCTGAAAGCTTCACTGAGCTCCAAATGGCTTAATATCACCCATGACCTGTGGGCCTCGCTCCATTGGATGGGGCCATCTGACCTATATTTCGCCCAATAGGCATCAGGGTTTGCAACAGAAACTGGATCGTTTAAATTGATTCCGTTCATTAGGCATTAACTTAGTAGATATGTAGTCGATAGAAGAGAAATCTAAGGGTCGCAGGTGCGAGCCAGGACAAACAATTCAGGTGGTTATCGCTCAAACTATAGGAAGCGAATCTAGCTGCTCACGAGTGATTCAGAAGATCAAATATTTTCGTAAAGTCATTTTTCGCTGATAGCAGCTGGTCTGCGGATACAACTTGTGACCAATTGCCGTCTGTTTTTTTGAGTATTGCTGGTAATGATTCCACTGCATCTAATTGTTGTGCAGATGCCTTATTCCGGTGAATCATAGTGAGATCAAGACCGCTGTCACGCCGGGATGTTCGCCATGTGTTTCTGCCAAACGGGTTCCAACCATGAGTTATTTCGCATAAAGAGCATGATGACTTTCGAGACAACTTAAACAGAGCGTAAGTTAGCTCTCCTCGAATACCGCTATCTGCATTGTAGATTCCGACGAATTCAGCCATTTCTTCTGTAAACCTTACTGATGTAGCAAGCAAGAAATTGCTAAATTTCTTTTTGGAAGCGATTGATATTAGGAAATTGTTACGATTTCCAACCGAGCTCATTGGAGCTTCTGGCGTTATCGGCTTTTATTGCCCATCGTAGATCCTGAGAACTAAAGCTGTTGAGGTCGCAAGCGGTTGTCTCGTGGGAGCGAGCGTGCACCCATATGGAAGCCGTGACCCTGTTGCTTCAAGTCGCCAGGCGACACTTAACCAGTTGGTAGATTGTCGCCAATATCTGCAAAACCTGCGGAGTCCAGCCACCACGAGTTACCGACGGGCCGGAGGTACCCGCACGAGGGCCCCCCAAAATGCGTTCCCAAAATCAACGTGTGATCGTCGCAGTATTGCTCGGCAAAACGCCGGCGCATGGTAATCGCAGCCGACTTGTCGACGTCAGGTTCACTAGACCAATGAGGGAATTCGAATTGAATGGGATGATGGCAGACGTCACCGGTGATAATCGCGTCCTCTCCTCCGGATGAGATGCGCACGCTGTGGTGGCCTGGGGTGTGACCTGGGGTTGGCTCCAACCAAATAGCGTCATTCAGCTGCATATCGCTTTGGACAAGTTCCGCTAAACCAGCATCAATACATGGTTGAATGCTGTCTCCTACGACGTCACCATAAATTTGTGGTTCCACGCGCCAGTGAGCCCATTCGGTCTCGCCAAACAGATACCGGGCTTTAGGGAACGTTGGTTGCCAAACACCGTTACGCAGCGACGTATTCCACCCAACGTGGTCGACATGAAGGTGCGTGCAAATCACAGCGGTAACGTCATCTGGACCAAACCCCGCTTCGGTCATTTTGTCCATAAAATCTGTGTCGAGATTACTGAGTCCGGCAAAATTCGGTCGCGTCTTGTCATTTCCGGCGCAGGTGTCAACTACGATTTTCTCATCACCAATTTCAATACAAAAAGTATGGAATGAAAGTCGCATTCGACCATTCTCGCGATCGGCAAAGGGCCCCAAGATCCAGTTGTGCTCGAGCAGCGCTGCAGAGTTCGCATCAGGTATCACCGCTTGCCCTGGCCACATCTGCTCCATTTCTACAACTTTGGTAATTTTGGCTTCGCCAATATTCCAGGTCTGCATCTTGTCAATCCCCTCTTCGTTTATTTTGATGACCTCGATAGGCCCCCACTTGACCATTACAGCAGGTTCATAAATAGAAATCTTAAAAATTTAAGTATGAGGTGCCTTAGCGATGCTTCGGGAGCTTTCGAAACAAGTGCTCGCGATGTGCGCTGAGAAGCAACAACTGGAACTTTTTTCGAGCGACCCAGCTCGACTATGCGAAAGTGTTCAGTGGGCTCAGAGTCTAAAACGACAAAAGGAACTCCCTAAAGGCAGGTCGTGGCCTAGAATCACTTCATGACAGAAGACGACTTTCGCGAACTACTGACAACCCAAGGCTGCGACGAGCCCCGTGAGAATAACTATTTGGCTGGTTACTCAACCGAGCTACACACTCACGAATTCGGTGCTCAACTCCTGGTCCTCGAAGGTGAATTCATCCTCGAACTTGAAGATGGCAAGCACACTTTTAAAGCCGGCGAGACCTGCCAGGTGCCGTCGGGCACATTGCACGCTGAACACACTGGCGAAGTTTTCGCTCGCACACTCGTCGGCCGCACGCATTAACGCCAAGAACCTCCACGAAGAGAGGCCTATTGTTTGGTGACTTGGCTGCACTCGGCGCGTTGAAGAGGTCTGTGCTAGCCGCGTCGGTATCCGGTGTTTTGGATGTGGTTCTGATGAAGAGGTTGATGTTGAGAAGCTGCAAAGAAATGCAGATATAGCGAAAAGCAAGAAAGAAACTTTGTTGAGAGAGCTTTCGAGAATCCGCACCTACGGATCAACGAAAGATCAGTCGAGATAATTATCAGCAGGCTCGATTTAACTAAATTGTCATTAGCTGCGTGCGAAAAAAGCTTGAAGACCTGGTTCCATTTTTGGTATATCAATTTGGAATAGTTCAAGCAACACATTGTCGGGCGCCGGGCACATGATGTATCGCCAGTTGTCGAACTCGCGAATACCCGATCTAAATTCAACACCATTTTTGGTTAGGCGTTCATGCAAGCCAGCTAAATCGTCAGTTTGAATACCGATGTGGTGAAAGGCACCAGAGAACTCGCCTCGCGGCTCCTGGTCATAGACGTTGAGGCGACCTTGCCCAATATTTATGAAAATATTTCTGGCACCCCCAAAGTCACCGTCATAGGCCACTGAGCCACCAAGGTTTTTGCAGTACCAATCAACTGTGGCTTCTATGTCGCTGGCAAAGATATGAACGTGATGCAGATCTTCCATACAAATAATTCTAGGCCCCCTAGATGCGGGTAAATGCTTTGGCCGCAAGTGTGATCTAGGAAGAGAACAATCAGGGGCCACTCACCAATATGTTTCTTCTTGGGTCTGTCTAAATTACAGTTTTGTTTACTTCCAAGGAGCGGAATCGAACTGGATAGCGTTTCGTGATGGCTGTGTGAATATTGCTAGATAGGCGGTGCTCAGAATCAGCATCGAAATAGACGCTGTAATGACTCTATTTCACACGCTTGGCGTTACAGCGAAGTGACTGCATTTCACTTAAGAGAAACATGATCCCAGTCTCGGGTCTATCGAAACCAGGTGTTTGTATGGGAAACTAGTGATATGGCAAAACAAACCCTTGATGTAGAACATTTATTTACTTTGAGCCTAGATGTGGCCGATAAGGCCCGTGTGGTGAAGAACGGCCCTCAAGGAACTCGAATTGTTGCAAGCGTAGGCGGAGGGACCTTTGTCGGCGAACGACTCAACGGGACCGTAGTTCCGCCTGGCGGAGATTGGGTGACTAGTCGTAACAACAAAACAATGCAGTTAGATGTCCGGCTGTTGTTGATCACCGATGATGACGTCCCGATTCTCATGCAATATAAGGGAATCGGAAACCTTGCGACGGGAACCGTTACATCCGCTCCTCAGTTCGAGACAGGCGGTGAACGTTATCTGTGGCTTAACGATGTGCAGGCGATCGGAAAGGGAACTCTCGGTTCCGATGGTGGGGTTAGCTACGAAATTTATTCAGTTGTGTAAGACTATTCGTTGCTGAGCAGCCTCTGCAGGTTTTAGTGACTGCTTCGAAAGCGAGCATTTATTTGTAAGTGACAGAAAAAACTGACGGCTGGGCGTACGTCGCAACGGGAAAGGGTTTTTTGTCGACAGGTTGAGCGTTTCCGTTTCCGAGTTTCCAAAGAGGTAGGGCGATGCCGACGGCCAAGGTAGAGACCACTATCGAAGCAATGATCGCTATTGTGTAGCTGCCTGTTGCGTCTATAACCGCACCCGCTGCAATGGGGCCTATCAAGGCGCCGATTCCTGCGGACGTATACAGAACTCCGAGAACACCACCCAAGCCTTTAAGCCCAAATATGCCAGCGGCAGCCACTGGGCTAAGCGCTACATAGCCTCCGTATCCGACACCCAAGAGCGCTGCGAACGCGAGAAGAAGAATATAGTTTCCACCGGCGAGTAGCCAAATAGTGTAAGCGACAGGTTGCAGAGCAAAACATAAGACGACTAACGGCAGTACACCAACACGCAATCCTAGAATTCCAAGGCCAAGGCGGCCTAAGACGCTGCCTAAACCAAGCGAGGTGATTAGGAAGGCCGCTGTACTTGAAGAAATCCCTTGTTCTTTTGCGTATTGAACAAGAAAGACGAATGGCACGAAAAGAGCCAATGACATGGATAGGCCAGAAAAATATAATCGCCAGAAAACTATGCGTTTTACTGCAGCTTTAACTGCTGCGATACTTGCAGAAACAGGCGATGGAGGAGTAGGGGGGCGAAACGAAAGAAGAGCAACAACGAAATAAATGGCGATGCTGCCGATTCCCATTATTTCAAACGCATTTCTCCATCCATACGAGGTGATCAGTCTCTCGCAAACCGGAACGAGTAATAGAGTGCCAAGCCCTATTCCTGCCGTGTTTACTCCCAGAGCGAGAGTTCTATGTTTGACGAACCAGGCTCCGGTAGCCACGCTCATGGGGACTAGATATGACCCGATACCAAGGCCGACGCCGAGGCTATAGGTAATGGTGCCGACTAAGAGACTCTGTGCTTGAGCCGTAAACCACAGACCTCCTCCCATGAATAGGGCCCCGATTGCGATAAGGCGTCGCGCCCCAAATTTATCGGCTAGCGGACCGGCTATTATCCCTAAGGCAAAAAACAAAAATGTGGTAACAGCCATCAGAGCAGCTACTCCGGAAAGGCTTGCATCAAATTCCTCGACCATTTGTCCGACAGCCGTTGCAAATGAGTAGAAAATCCCGAATGTCCAGGCGTTGATTAAGCAGCCGGCGCCTGCGACCACCCATCCTCGAGCAGAGTCGGGTTTTTTTATTGAATTATTGGTGCGACTCATTAATTAGTTACCGCTGGACCCATCCGCCGGCGAAAGGAATCGCTTGGCCAACAAAAAAATCACTCTCATTGCTAGCCAAGAATGCAGCTAGTTGAGCATCTTCTCTTGAAGTCGCTAAGCGTCCTAAAGGCACTTGGCGTTTTAAGGAGGATTTAAAGCTCTCTTGGGACGTAAGCTCATGAGGGTAATAGTCAGGATTCTCGACGTAGTTCTGAGCTATCAGGTTCATTTGGATATTCTGCGGTGCTACTTCAATTCCTACGGATTGAACATAGCTAACTTGAGCGCCGCGAGCTGCGCTGTACGCAGCGAGTGTTTTCATTCCTTTGAGAGCGGTGGCGCTGCCGTAGACAACTATTTTCCCTGCCTTACGCTCAATCATTTGAGGTAAAACGGCCCTCGTTAATCTGTGTAGCGGGTAGACCATCACATCAAAACATTCTGCAAAGTTCTCGTCATTAAGTTCGTGTGTTGGAATTCCCCCGAAGGAAGGCGCAGCTAAATTAACTACTAATACATCAACTTGTCCGACCATTTTGATAAGAGTGGAGGCTGCGTCGCTATCCATCAAATTGGAGTAGTCGGCGATTACCTCAGCACCTTCTTCTTCAAAAACTTCTATGGTTGGAGCCCCCATGAAATCATTGGCGTTGGTAACAACGACTCGTTTGTTAGCTAAGCGTTGGCTCATGTTTACAGGCTAGACGTGCGGGCACTCTTGTGCCGCGTAGATACTGCTCCGATATGTGCATTCAGACATACGAACAGAAAATTTGAGTGTGGCTAATGGTGTTCCAACATTTCACACAAGGTGCTTTTGTGTTCGGTATAAGCTGTTGGTATGGAAATAGCGACCGGACTTGATTACGTAAAAGAGAATTCTCGAGCGATTTTAGCGACACGACGTAAAGATGGCACGCCGCAGATGTCTCCTGTGACGCTCGCAGTAGTTGACGAAACGATAGTAATGAGTACCCGAGAGACAGCAATAAAGACATGGAATTTGCGGCGGTCGCCGACTTCATGGCTCTGTGTCTTCCCAGATAAATGGATGGGTCGTTGGGTTCAACTTACTTGTACCGCGACTGTAGTCAGCCAGCCAGAGGCAATGGAACAGCTGGTGTCCTATTACAGAACCCTAAACGGCGAGCACCCTGATTGGGATGACTACCGACGGGCAATGGCATCGGATCAAAGATGTATGGTTCATTTCAATATTGAAAGTGTCGGACCTGATAAGCAGGGTTGATCAAGCCGTGCTGGCTAATTTAGTGATCCCGTTTCCTTAACTTCGTTCCTGTTGGGATTGGGAACAGCAGTGTCTTTTTTGTCGGAATTAGGTCAGCTGATCTGTCGTTAAATTGTGCATTTCATTATTATGACAATGGCCGGTCAGTTGGTTGTATCGCAATAGGAAGAGTGCTCGATCCAGAGAGAGCTAAGTCCACAGCTGCAGCACATGAACGACCCTCAGCTATAGCCCATACGATAAGGCTTTGCCCTCTTCCCATATCTCCACAGACCCAAATGTTATTAACATTAGTTTCGTAGCTTGCGTTGCGAACAACGTTGCTTCTTTCGTCAAGGCTGATACCGACTTGGCTAAACAATCCGTTGTCTTCTGGTCCGGTAAAGCCCATTGCTAGAAAAACGAGGTCTGCTTCGATCTCGAAGTCTGAGTTCTCTACCTTCTGGAATTTGCCTTCTACCATTTCAACTTCATGGGCTGCGAGCCCTCGGAGATTGCCTGCGTCATCTCCTAAAAATTTTTCAGTGTTGACCGAATAAAGCCGATCACCGCCTTCTTCGTGTGCAGAAGTAATTTTGTAGGTCATTGGGAACGTTGGCCACGGGTTAGAAGCTAATCGATCTTGGGGAGGTTGTGGCATGATCTCAAACTGTTGAATATCCTCGGCCCCTTGACGGTGAGCGGTCCCGAGACAATCTGCTCCGGTGTCACCACCACCAATAATTACTACTTTCTTATCCTTAGCATTCACCGGCACATCATCGACGGACATGTCGCCCATTTGGGCCCGATTCGCCCAAGGTAGGTATTCCATTGCCTGGTAAATTCCTACAAGCTCTCGGCCTGGTATCGGTAGATCTCGTGCTCTTGTCGCTCCGCCCGCCAGAACTACCGCATCAAAATCTTCCATCAGGGTTTCCATGGCGATGTCGGTCCCAATATCGGTGCTTGTACGAAAAACAGTGCCTTCTGCTTCCATCTGATTTACGCGCCGGTCTATTTGTTGTTTCTCCATTTTGAATTCGGGAATCCCATAACGAAGTAAACCCCCGATTCGATCTGCTCGCTCGAAAACCGTAACGTCATGGCCGGCTCGAGTAAGTTGCTGCGCCGCCGCAAGCCCTGCTGGTCCTGAACCGACTACAGCAGCGGATTTACCCGACTTTGAAGTGGGAAGAATAGGTTTCACCCAACCTAGCTTCCAGGCCTTGTCAATTATGGCTACTTCGACTTGTTTAATCGCAACTGGGTCTTGGTTTATGCCCAAGACACACGCACCTTCGCACGGAGCTGGGCAAAGTCTCCCAGTAAATTCTGGGAAATTATTCGTAGCGTGAAGACGTTCAATAGCATCCTCCCACCGGTCGCGATAGACGAGGTCATTCCAATCAGGAATTATGTTGCCCAGAGGACATCCGTTGTTGCAAAATGGAATTCCGCAATCCATGCACCGGCTTGCCTGTTGTTGAAGTTTTTCGTCGCTGAAGTCCTCGTGGACTTCGTTCCAATCCATAAGGCGAATTTGAACAGGTCGCCGAGACGGAAGCTCCCTTTGGTGTTTTAAAAAACCTTTGATGTCAGCCATGCGTAAGTGTTTTCCGGTATTTGGTTTGAATATTGGTCATTGTGGGGTCCTTCTAGCGAATCGAAGCTGCCATGATGGCTTCTTCCACGTTGCGCCCTTGCTCTTCTGCGCTGCTAATTGCCTCGAGAACTCGTCTGTAATCTTTTGGCATAACTTTTTTAAAGTGCCTACTATTTTGGTGCCAACGCTTAAGAACCTGTTCGGCGATAGCGGAACCGGTTTCTAGGGCGTGATGTCCGAGAAATTCTCTTATGAATTCAGTATCCTCTTCAGATAAGAATACTTCTAAATCCACCATCTCGGTGTTAAGGCTTCGGTGGAAAATGTCTTGAGGGTCATACACGTAGGCCATGCCGCCGGACATTCCTGCGCCGAAATTTCTCCCAGTTGGACCTAGGATAATTACCTTCCCCCCGGTCATGTATTCACAAGCGTGATCTCCAACCCCTTCGACAACAGCAATTGCGCCCGAGTTCCTAACGCAGAATCGTTCGCCAACTATGCCCCGAATAAAAACTTCTCCGGCGGTAGCGCCATAAAGTAGGACGTTTCCGGCAATGATGTTGTCTTCTGCAACGAAGTCGGGATGAGATGACGCAGGTGGCCTGACAATAAGTCGGCCTCCGGACAGTCCTTTACCTAGGAAGTCATTTGTGTCGCCTTCGAGACGCATAGTCATGCCCGAAGGAATGAATGCCCCGAGGCTCTGACCGCCAGAACCGGTCATATTGATTTCAACCGTGTCTCTAGGAAGCCCTGGCCCGCCGTAGATCTTAGTTATTTCATGCCCGAGCAAGGTCCCTACGGTGCGATGTATGTTTCGTACTTCCGTATTGATGGTAACTTTTTCTTTATTCTGCAATGCGGGTTGAGCTAGCTCGATCAATTTTTGATCCAGGGAGTTCGCTAGACCATGATCTTGCTTTTTGGAACAGAAACGAGTTTGTTCCCATGGAGATGTGGGAACGTGAAGGAGCGGAGACAGGTCTAAACCATCGGCTTTCCAATGTGAAATAGCTCTATCTGGCTCTAAGCGGTCGACCCTGCCCACGGCTTCTTCGATGGAACGAAACCCGAGCTCAGCTAAGTACTCCCGTACCTCTTGAGCAATGTATTCGAAGAAGTTGACTACGAACTCTGCTTTTCCAGAAAACCGAGATCGGAGTTCCTTGTTTTGAGTTGCTACTCCTACGGGGCAAGTGTCTAAATGGCAAACCCTCATCATTACGCAACCAGATACTACGAGTGGGGCTGTGGCGAATCCGAATTCTTCAGCTCCTAGCAAAGCTGCGATAATGACATCTCGACCAGTTTTCAACTGACCATCGGTTTGGACAACGATTCGATCGCGTAAACCATTGATTAATAAAGTTTGCTGGGTTTCTGCGAGGCCCAGTTCCCATGGCCCTCCGGCATGTTTCAAAGAAGTTAAAGGTGATGCGCCCGTACCACCGTCATGGCCGGAAATTAAAACAACATCGGCCTTAGCTTTAGAAACGCCTGCGGCGACGGTTCCAACGCCCACTTCGGCTACGAGTTTCACATGGACCCGCGCATCTGGATTGGCATTTTTGAGATCGTGAACTAACTGTTTAAGATCTTCGATTGAGTAAATGTCATGGTGAGGTGGTGGTGAGATCAGCCCAACGCCAGGGGTGGAATGGCGAGTTTTAGCGATCCAAGGCCATACTTTTGCTCCAGGGAGTTGCCCGCCTTCTCCTGGTTTAGCTCCTTGAGCCATTTTTATTTGAATATCATCAGAGTTAACTAAATATTCCGAAGTGACACCGAATCTTCCCGATGCAACTTGTTTAATAGCTGATCGTCTCAGATCTCCGTTTTCGTCCGGAGTGAAGCGGTCTGAGTCCTCGCCACCTTCGCCGGTGTTGGATTTTCCACCGATCCGGTTCATCGCGATGGCGAGTGTCTCATGTGCTTCGGCAGATATAGAGCCATAGCTCATAGCACCAGTAGAAAAGCGTTTGAGGATATCGCTCGAGGGCTCGACGTCTTCTATAGGGATGGGGCCATCTTTAGAGGGCTTTATCGTCAGGAGGCCTCTAATAGTCGCTAACTTTTCCGATTGTTCATCTATGAGTTCGGTGTATTCTTTGAATAGATCATAGCGACCAACCCTTGTTGCATGCTGAAGCTTATAAACAGTTTCTGGATTGAACAGGTGATGCTCGCCTTCTCTGCGCCATTGGTATTCTCCACCTGCCCAAAGCTCGCGATGAGCTAGCTTTTCTGGGTTTAGCTGATAAGCGAAAGCATGTCTAAGAGCTACTTCTTTTGCGACTACATCGATACCGATCCCGCTCAACTTCGATTTTGTTCCTAAGAAGTAAGTATCAATTAGTTCCTTTGATACACCTACAGCTTCAAATACTTGAGCACCGGTATAGCTAGCAACAGTAGATATACCCATCTTCGACATAATTTTCAGAACGCCTTTAGAGCAAGCTTTTATGTAGTTGCGGAATGCTTGCTCTTCAGTGATTTCGTTAATGATTCCTTCCTTGATCATGTCGCTGATCGATTCGAACGCAAGATATGGATTTACGGCTCCTGCGCCGTAACCGAGAAGTAATGCCATGTGGTGCACTTCTCGAGCATCACCGCACTCAACAATTAGGCCAACCTTAGTTCGTGTTTGTTCACGTATTAGGTGGTGATGGACAGCTCCGGTTAACAGGAGTGATGGGATGGGCGCTTGGGTTTGATCGCTAAATCGATCCGAAAGTACGATAATTTTCGCACCATCTTCAATGGCTTTCGACACGTTTTTTTGAATATTTTCGATAGAACGCTGCATGCCAGGCCCACCATCAGCGACTGGGTATAGGCCATCGATAGTGAAAGATTTAAAGTCTGGGTTCTCGGATGATTCGTTAAGGTAGGTAATTTTTGCTAATTCTTCGTTTGAAAGAACTGGGTGCGGGATTACTATTTGCCGGCAAGAATCAGGTCCTGGTTCCAGGAGGTTTGTTTCTGGGCCAAGGACCGAAGACGTCGAAGTTACTAACTCTTCTCTGATGGCATCGAGAGGCGGGTTAGTGACTTGTGCGAATAGTTGGACGAAATAGTCGAATAGCAACCGAGGACGGTCAGATAACACTGCGATGGGAGTATCGGTTCCCATTGATCCGAGTGCTTCGCCGCCTGTTCGAGCCATGGGCGCCATAAGGATCTTTAGTTCTTCTGAGGTGTAGCCAAAGGTTCTCTGGCGTTTAATCACTGAAGCGTGTTGAGGGTTTAAGAGAAATCGAGAGGGTAAGTCATCGAGGTGCAAGAGACCTTCTTGTGACCATTCACCATACGGGTGCTCGTTTGCCAATGTCTCTTTTAACTCTTCATCACCAACAATTCGACCTTGGGATGTGTCAACAAGAAACATTTTACCGGGCTGTAGACGACCCTTTCGTACGATTGTTGACTGGTCTATGTCAAGGACGCCAACTTCGGAGGCCATAATCACCAGACCTTCGTTAGTTACCCAGAATCGTGAAGGACGGAGTCCATTTCGGTCTAAGACAGCACCGATGACAGACCCATCAGTGAAAGCTATCGAAGCCGGCCCATCCCAGGGTTCTATTAACGATGCGTGGTACTGGTAAAAATCTCGTTTCCAGTCTGGTAAGCCTTCGTGATGTTCCCAGGCTTCAGGAACCATCATGAGTACAGCGTGAGGAAGGGACCTTCCTCCTAGATGAATGAGCTCAAGGGCCTCATCAAAGCTCGCAGTGTCCGAGGCTCCCGGCGTCATAATAGGAAAAGCCTTCTCTAAACGATCTCCGAACAGGTCGCTGCTGAGATTCCCTTCGCGTGCCTGCATCCAGTTGCGGTTTCCCTCAACAGTGTTGATTTCACCGTTGTGCGCTATGAGTCGGTAAGGGTGGGCTAGAGGCCATGATGGAAAAGTGTTTGTGCTGAACCTTGAATGCACAAGCGCCATTGAACTTTTGAGTCGTTCGTCATTTAGGTCTGGGTAGAATTGAGGTAGTTGCTCGCAGGTAAGCATTCCCTTGTAGACAAAGGTTCGTGCGGACAGTGACGGGAAATACGTTGAAGGTCGAGTTTCATGTTCGATTCGTTTCCGGATTATGAACGAGCGGCGTTCTAATTCGAGCGAATGCATTCTCTCATCTGCCGGATCTCCCATAAAGAGAGTTCTAAATACCGGCATAGCATCTACTGCGAAGCTTCCTAAAGTAGATGGATCTGTAGGGACTTCTCGCCAACCTATTACGTGGAGGCCTTCAGACTCAACAATTTGTTCAATGGCTGCTGCTGCAGCGTCTGTGTTCTCGGAAGGCAAAAATGCCATTCCGGCAGCGTAATGACCAGGGGCTGGAAGCTCAAATTCACACACGCTAGTAAAGTATTCGTGAGGAATCTGAATGAGTATGCCGGCGCCGTCACCGACATTAGCTTCAGCTCCGGTAGCGCCACGATGGTCCAGATTGAATAGACATTTAAGTCCATTCTGAACCATCTCATGGGACTTCCGTCCATGCATATCTACAACGAAAGCTACGCCACAAGCATCATGTTCATTGGCAGGGTCGTAGAGACCTTGTGCAACTGGAAGATTAACTTGGCCAGGATAGGAATTATGCATGTTGAAGACGTTCCGGAACTCGATCGATGGAGATTCTAAAAGTTTTGAGTTGCTAGGACGGGACGCCATTGACCCAGATCTAGAGGGTCACTAATGATAGCGACTCAAGAGCGAATATTAGTAATTTTGTTCAAGTTCGTCTGAAGACATAGTAATTTATTTAAGCCTTGATGCTTCGTAACAGCGCTGCTGCAATGAACAGGCTTGATGATGCTATGAGCACTGTTGGCTTTTGAGTGTTGAACAAATCACTAGTTAAGCCAGCCAACAACGGCCCGAACGCTCCAGCGATTGAAGTAACAGTGTGTTGCATGCCCATGAGCAGTCCGAGGTCCTCATTTTTGAAAACAAGCTGGCCGTAAATCGCCTGAAGGGGAGTCATAGCTCCAAGCCCTATACCAACGGCAGCTCCATAAAAAAAGCATGAGATTACGTTTTGGCTGAGTAAGAAGATGGAACCTATTCCAGCAGTTAAGAAGGCGATCTGCATGGCGAAGGCTGGTTTACGGATTGCAAAAGAGCCAAGGAGTCCGACCCGCCCGAAGATTTGCATAAACCCTCGAAAGGCAGCTGCTGATGCGGCCGTTTGTAGCGTTACGCCGGCATCTACCATGATTGGAATTTGGTAGACCAAAAGAGTGCTGTACGCGAACCCACCGAAGGCATACGCAATGAGCATTCGTCGGACCAAAGGCATCTGCACTGCCTTTTTGAGTGCTCGCAGAGGCTGGCTTGAAGGGAGCGATCCAGATGGAGATTTTCCTTTGGATGCAAAGATTGCTGCACCTATAGCTCCGAAAAACGCTAGTAAAGAAAAAACTCTAAATGCTACGCGCCAATCGGTAGAGGTAATTAAATGCGCTCCGAGCGGTAGATAGATCGGGCTGCAAAAAGCGCCGATTGCGGTTAAGACAGCTATCGACTTACTCGGATCTCCAGGCCCCAACCTAGCGGCTGCTGTGGTAGAGACATGATAGAAACCTGTGGCCATCAGGGTGCCGGCGCCAAGGCTGCAGATAACAGCAAATGTTAGAGGTTGAGTCGCCCAGCTTCCCAGAAACATTAATAATGCTGCAACTGCTTGAATCGTGAAGACTGCTGCTCCGCCCCATTTATCGAGGATGCGTCCTCCCACTGGTGCACCTAGACCGTTTACAACTTGAGCAGCAGCGAATATGCCACCCAAGAACGTCAGTGACCAGCCCGTGTCTTGGGCAATGGGTGCTACTAAAATCCCAAACGCATAGAACCAGGAGCCATAACAAGTGCACGTCATTAACCCCAGAGCGGCTATGGGACGCCATTCCCTGAAGCTGTCTGCCCTGTTTCGCATGTTTGAAATATTAGTTGCTTTAAGTTCGGTAGTTTCTCGAACTCTGAGATGGGACCTTGCATTAGCGACTGTTTCTGAGCTCAGTACCGTGGCTGGATCGAGGAGCAAATGAATTTGTAAGGTGTCTATCAAAAAATGAACACTGAATAATATTGCATTCAGATGCATAACTAGTATGATTCAAGGCATGAAGCAGGCGCGCGTTGGAATCGTTGGGGCATCGGGTTTTACCGGTGCGGAGCTAATGAGACTGATAGCAGAGCATCCGAACTTGGAGTTAGTTGCGATAACTGGTGATAGCCAAGCAGGTGTAAGGGTTCGTGATTTATACCCGAGCTTGGCAGCGGCCTACGGAGACCTAGTTTTTTCTGTGTATAGCCCTGAAAATTTTTTGGGCCTCGACGCGGTCTTCTTGGGTCTCCCACACATGGCTAGTCAGCCAGTTGTCGATGATCTCTATGGAAAAGTTGGCTGTGTTCTGGACTTAGGGTCTGATTTTCGACTTAAAAATCCAGCCTTGTATCCAAAGTGGTACGGGATGGAGCATTCGGCGCCAGATCTTCTGGACGAGTTTATATATGGCCTTCCTGAACTTTATCGAGACTCGATGTCGGGTGCTAAAGGAATAGCTGTGCCTGGATGCTACCCATCGGCAGCGATCATTGCCTTGGCACCATTTTCTAATGGGGGCTATATAGAAACCAAAGGCGTAATCGTGAATGCAGCTAGCGGAGTCAGCGGTGCCGGCAGGGCACCAAAGGCAAATACAACATTTGCGGCTGTAGACGAGAACTTCGCTGCGTATGGCTTGTTAGATCATCGACACACGCCTGAGATGGAACAAGAAATTGGGTGTGAGGTTCTTTTCACTCCGCACCTTGCGCCCATGGTGCGAGGAATACTAGCCACTTGCTACGCTCGTCCAGTGGACGGCAGTTTTACATCTGCTGATGCTATGCAGGTGCTTCATCACGCTTATGACGATGAACCTTTTATATACGTTGATATGACACCGCCTTCAACTAAGTCGACTTTAGGTGCGAACACCGTCCATCTCACAGCTCGCGTTGATGATCGGACTGGATGGCTGATTGTGATAAGTGCATTAGACAATCTTGTCAAAGGGGCTTCAGGAGCAGCTCTTCAATGCGCTAATTTAGCTTTAGGGTTTAAAGAAACAGCTGGGTTGCCTTCCTTGGGACTTATGCCGTGATTAATGGATGCTGGGGATTAGATGAGTAACGACGATTTTACCGATAAGGGAGTTGCTGCGACTTTGCGACTCGTGAGTAACTCTGACGAAAAAGAAGTGCCTAGCGAAAGTCGTTCTATCGAGGAGCACTTAAAAAATGCTCAATTTTTGATCGAAATCCTTCCATATATACAGCGCTGGAGGGGCAAAATTGTTGTCGTTAAATACGGTGGCAATGCGATGGCAGATAACAACGTGTCTATGCATTTCGCTGAAGATATCGTTCTTATGAAGCAGGTCGGGCTTTTACCCGTCGTCGTTCATGGCGGCGGTCCTCAGATAGGTGACCTGATGGAGAAGTTGGGCAAAAAGTCAGAATTTCGTGATGGCCTGCGAGTAACGGATGCTGAGACGTTGGACATCGCTCGTATGGTGCTCGTTGGCAAAGTGAATCGGGATATTGTTGGAGCAATCAATGTCCATGGTCCCCACGCCGTGGGTGTCAGCGGTGAGGACGGTGGTTTAATTACTGCTGCTGCACGCAATCCTGAATTGGGCTTCGTTGGTGATGTTTCTTCGATAAATCCAACGCTTCTAGTGAAGTTAATATCGGAGGGCCTTATCCCAGTTATGTCCACAATCGGTGCGGACGCCACGGGTCAGGCCTACAACATAAATGCAGATACTGTTGCTGGTGCTGTAGCAGAAGCCCTAAAAGCAGAAAAAATAGTTTACCTCACCGATGTAGCAGGACTATATGAAGACTTCGACGATGAGACATCGTTGATTAGGAGAGCCACTGTTTCTGAGTTGCAGGAGAAAATAGATTCTGGTCTCCTTAGCGGTGGAATGATACCGAAAATTGAAGCCTGCGTGCGAGCAGTCAGAAACGGTGTTTCCAGTGCTCACCTTCTAGATGGGCGCGTACCTCACGTTTCGCTCCTCGAACTTTTCACTGATTTAGGTATTGGGACGATGATCGTTCCCTAATGGTCTAGAGCCACAATTTTTCTCGAAAGATGGATTCAATGAACACGAAAACAGTCGCAGCTGAGGGCCTTGATAACTACCCGTTAATGAGAACGTACGGGATACCTCCAGTCCAGTTTGTTCGAGGTAGCGGTACTGAACTTTTCGACCGAGAAGGAAAACGGTACCTAGATTTCTTGTGCGGCTTAGCAGTGACCTCGCTTGGGCATTCTCATCCGGCAGTAGCTGACGCGATAGCCGAACAGGCACGTACTTTGCTACACGTCTCTAACCTTTTCGAAACAGCGCCAGGTCTTGAAGTCGCGTCAACTATTAATCGCTTGCAAGGTGGGCGAGGTCAAGTCTTTTTTTGTAATAGCGGTGCTGAGTCTATAGAAGGGGCTATAAAATTAGCCCGTAAAAACGGCGGCGATGGACGTCACGTCGTTGTCAGTGCTCTCAAATCTTTCCACGGCCGTACTCTGGCGACTTTGCATGCAACGGGGAAACTAGAAATGCATGGCGCTTTTCAGCCTCTGCCAGACGGGTTCCGTCATGTCCCTTACAACGACATAGAGGCATTAGAAGGCGCTCTTGATTCTTCATGTGCTGCTGTTTTGCTTGAGGTTGTACAAGGCGAAGGCGGAGTGAACGTGGCCGACGCTGAGTACCTAGCGGAGGTCAGGTCATTGTGTGACAAGCACAACCTTTTGATGATGATTGATGAGGTCCAAACGGGTCTAGGGAGAACGGGTAAATGGTTCGGATGGCAACATTACTTTGATCCAGAAGGTGATGTGCGTCCTGATGTTGTGACCATGGCTAAGGCCTTGGGAAATGGTGTACCAATCGGTGCGATCTGGGCCAAAAAAGAGGTGGCTTTTGAAGCCGGAGAGCATGCAACCACGTTTGGAGGCCAACCTCTTGCTGCTTCGGCAGCGCGCGCTGTTTTGCGAACGATGGAAGCTATAGATGCTCCCGAGCTCGCAAAAAGCGCTGGAGATGAATTAATGGGCAAGCTCTTGACCGTCCCACATGTCTTGGACACAAGGGGCTTAGGTCTATTGATCGCTGCTGAGATTGATACAGCAGCAATCGGTAAAAGTGCTGGTGAAGTTGCTTTGAGCTGTCTTGAAGCAGGACTGGTTGTCAACGGTGTAACTCCAACTGCTTTACGACTGGCCCCACCATTGAATGTGAGCCCTGAGCATATTGATGAGGCAATTCAAATTTTAACGAATGTTCTTGGAGGCGAATGATGAGGCATCTGTTAGAAATTGATGACTTAAATCCAAGCGAATTAAAAAAAGTGATTGATCTTTCGCTTGCAGATACCTCTCCAAGGGTTCTGGATGCTAAAGGGGTAGCTCTCATATTCGAAAAACCGTCTGGTCGGACTCGAAATTCAATGGAAATGGCCGTTATCCAGTTGGGGGGCCACCCAGTTTATATCCAGCCAGATGAACTTGGTATTGATGTTCGTGAAACTGCGGAAGATGTAGTGAGGGTAATGGCGGGTTACCACGCTGTGCTAGCAGCCCGTGTCTTTGATCATGGGCGGTTAGAGCGAATGGCGGCAACGGATGTGATGCCGATTGTTAATTTACTATCCGATGAGGCGCACCCGATGCAGGCTCTTGCTGATCTGCTTACGATGGAACAAGAAATTGGCTTAAGCGATGTGAGTCGCGTGGCTTACGTGGGGGATGCAAATAACGTTTGGCGGTCACTTGCTATTGGATGTTCAATGTTAGGGATCGAGACCTCGGTAGCATCTCCGCCCGGTTACGGGCCCAGTGATCGAGATGTCGATCGGGTCCTTTCTGCGGGAGGCAAGCTGACAGTAACGAGCGATCCCATTGAAGCTGTTCAAGGTTCCGACGTTGTCTACACGGATGTTTGGACATCTATGGGGCAAGAGAGTGAACGATCAGCTCGGATGGACGCGTTCGGGCAGTACAGAGTTGATGCTTCGTTGATGTCGAGAGCTAGCAGCCGCAGTGTTTTCATGCACTGTTTGCCTGTCCATCGAGGAGAGGAAGTTACCGATGAAGTTATTGAAGGGCCTCAGAGTAGAGTCTTTGTCCAAGCCGAGAACCGGATGCATAGCGCTCGTGGCCTACTCGTATGGCTTGCTCAGCAGGTAATCCCGGCATGACCAGTAAGTTCCAGCGGCAGCATTTGATTCAACGTATTTTGTCTGAACAGACAGTCGAGAACCAAGTTCAATTAGTCGATTTGTTAAGTCAAGAAAGCATCGAAGCAACACAAGCCACAGTAAGTCGTGACTTGGAAGAGTTGGGTGCTGTGAAAATGCGAGTTGGGGGCAAAACTGTCTACGCAATTCCTGAATTAACGGCAGAGAGAGTTGTTCCAGTTGAGACGCTGCGGAGAGTTTGCAGCGAGTGGGTAGTTCAGGTAAGCCAATCTAACAATATTGTCGTTCTCACGACACCTCCAGGATCGGCCCATGTTGTTGCTTCAGCTATTGATAGAAGCGGAATAGAGGGCGTCATTGGCACAATAGCGGGGGATGACACGATTTTGGTTATCGCTAGTGAGGAAACAGGAGGAAATGAAATTGCTTCGAATCTCCAGTATCTGTCTGGCTTATAAGCCATATCCAACTACGTACCTCGATGGAGACGTCACATGACTAATGGAAATACGCTTTGGCATGGCCGCTTTGCTGGTGGGCCAGCCGAAGCTCTTCAAAAATTAAATGATTCGTTGCCATTCGATCAAAGAATGTTCCGAGAAGATATCGCAGGTTCTCGATCCCATGTTCGGATGCTGGAAAGCGTTGGGCTCATCAACAAAGAAGAACTTGATGCAATTATGGCTGCGTTGTTGCAAGTAGAGAATGAAATTGCTGAAGGTACGATTCGGTGGGCTGCCAATGATGAAGATATCCACACTGCAGTGGAGCGCAGGGCAACTGAGTTAGCGCCAGCGGCAGCGAAAATGCATACAGGGCGAAGTAGAAACGATCAGGTAGCTAACGACGTACGGCTTTTTGTTAAGTCTGAGGTTGATGACTTGGTGTCTTTGGCGTTTGAACTAATTGCAGTAATCCGGACAAGAGCAGAAGAGGCTCACGCTGAGGGCATATACCTACCTGGCTATACGCATATGCAGCAGGCCCAACCAGTATCTTTGGCGCATCACCTTGCGGCCTACTGCTGGATGTTGCTCAGAGATGTTGACAGGCTGAAGGACGCGAAACGAAGAACTGACGTCTCGGTCTTAGGAGCCGGTGCCTTAGCCGGCTCGTCCCTCCCGCTGAATCCGGCTTTTACTGCTGCGGATCTTGGGTTTGATCAGTTATTTGAAAATTCGCTGGATGCAGTCTCCGACCGAGATTTTGTAGCTGATGTTCTATACGCGCTTACAACGCTGGGCATTCACCTTTCGAAGCTTGGAGAAGAGTTGGTTATATGGGCATCGTCTGAATTTGCCTTCATTACTTTAGACGATGCGTTTTCCACTGGATCATCGATGATGCCTCAAAAGAAAAATCCAGATATCGCTGAATTAGCCCGTGGTAAAGCTGGTCGCTTAATTGGCAATTTAACTGGTTTCTTAGCAACACAAAAAGGCCTCCCGCTTGCCTACAACAAAGACCTTCAGGAAGACAAGGAACCATTATTTGACAGTTGTGACACGGCTCGGTTAACTCTGTTGGCTTTAAGAGGAATGATCCAAACTTTAGACTTTAATGCCGAAGCAATGAAGTTGGCGGCTGATTCTCCATATGCGGCGGCAACAGATTTGGCTGAGTACCTGGTTGAGCAAGGGCTTCCTTTTAGAGATGCTCATGCTCTAGTTGGCGGGTTAGTGCGTGATTCACTAGCAGGTGCTAAAAGTTTTGCGGAGCTGGTTCGAGACCACCCAAACTTAGGTCACGAGGCTCAGAAACTTCTGGAACCTGGCGCCAGTTATCAACGTCGGAAAACGCATGGTTCGGGCGGACCTGAAGCAGTTCGAATGCAATTAGATCGCCTCAATTCGCTCCTCGAATCAGCCCTGTAATAGCTTGATGGTGACGGGTAGATGGTTAGTCAAAAGCAGCAAAAGTTTAGCTTTTACAAATGAGCAAGTTCAGGCAGTTAAGACTATTACTAGCTTCATTCCAAGAGATGAAGTTCAAGTAGCTGCTCAAAATAAAATCATTGCGTTTGCAGAGTTGAACAAAGATGCGCTTCACCGGAGTTGCTTAGATGGCCATTTTACGGGCTCCAGCTGGGTAGTTAATCATGAAGGTAACAAGGGCCTAATTCTGTTGCATGCCAAAATTAAGCGCTGGCTACAGCCAGGTGGTCACGCTGATGGCGACGCGTGTTTAGCGGGAGTTGCATTGAAGGAAGCAACTGAGGAAACCGGTATCGCTGGGTTAAGGGTATGGAGCAATCCGATTGATCTGGATGTGCACTTGTTTCAGAATCGAGCGAAGGTAGAGCCAGACCACTGGCATCTGGACACGAGATTTTTAATACAAGCGCCAGAAGGTGCTTTAGAAGAAGGAAATCACGAGTCTGATGGACTTCGTTGGATAGGAGAAGAGGAGCTGGAAGACCCTGAACTCCAGTTAGACCCCAGCACGCAGAGACTCGCCAGATATGGCTTTGCTCTTATCCGACATCTGGGTGAAGAGAAATCTTTTGATGCTTGATTCAGCGAAGCTTCGATTATTCTCCTAGAGCATTCCTTTTCTTAACTTTCTGTTACTTAAGTATTTGATTCTGCTCTTCGAATCAGGCTGCACAGGTTCACAATAATTGCTCGTCACATGGCATGGCTGTCTTTATTCATTACGGTAGGTTTGCCATGTGCGTTCTGGCCTTTTTATCTTAATCCCTTTAGTCATCTCGCTAATCGTGATTTTGTTTGGTTTCGTTTCTGTATTGAGAATTCCTGAGAAAGCTTGGCTGGAATCGAATAGGCGAAGACGCAATTGGGTGCTACTAATGGTGTTTTTTGGACCGTTAGCGGTGCTGCTGTTTTACGCAACTGTTCGCTACGAATTACTTGATCCTGAGCGTTATCACGAAATAGATGGGGTGTCAGAAGCCGATCGGTAATTTAGGAATGTTTAACGTCTGATCGCGCCAAAACCGACCAGAGTCGGTTAGAACTCAAAATATAGATCCGGGAATTGTGGTGTTGTCGAGCTGTTATCCTTGGCACACTGGGTCCGTGGAAATTCTCGCCGATTTACAAGCACGTGGTCTTATCCACGACACAACTGACATAGAGGAGCTGGGTCGCCAGCTAGCTGCGGGCTCAGTTACGCTCTATTGCGGCTTCGACCCAACGGCCGACAGCCTCCATGTGGGAAATCTAATAGGTTTACTCACTTTACGACGGTTTCAGATGGCAGGACACAGGCCGATAAGCCTTGCCGGTGGTGCCACTGGAATGATCGGTGACCCCAGCGGAAAGTCTTCAGAACGAAATTTGCTTGACGACAGTGGCCTAGCAGAAAATCTTGAAGGAATAGTTCCGCAGTTGCGCCAATTCTTGGATTTCGATGGACCTTGTGCAGCGAAGTTGTTGGATAACAGAGCGTGGACGGTCGGAGTTAGCGTTCTCGATTTCCTGCGCGACATTGGTAAACACGTAACTGTAAATCAGATGCTGGCGAAAGATTCCGTCAAAAATCGGATGAACGATGGTGACGGCATTTCCTATACGGAGTTCAGCTACATGCTCCTGCAGGGTTATGACTACCTATGGCTAGCAGAGAACGAAGGATGCGCTCTGCAAGTAGGCGGATCTGACCAATGGGGAAATATTATCCTAGGGATTGACCTAATTCGTAGAAAGTTAGGTAAGTCAGCTCATGCCTTGACTTGGCCGCTGCTAACAAAGCCAGATGGTTCGAAGTATGGCAAGACAGCTGGCGGCGAAACTATCTGGCTAAGCGCGAACAAAATGAGTCCCTACCGTTTCTACCAATCCTGGATTGGTGTCGAGGATGCAGAAGTTAAGAAACTCCTGTTGCAGCTCACCTTTTTGTCGGTTGACGAAGTGGATTCGTTAGCTAAAGCGCATGAGTCAGACCCAGGTAGCCGTATCGGACAGCGCACACTAGCTCACGAACTTACCTCAATAGTCCATGGAACTCTCTCAGCAGAAGCTGCTGTGCAAGCTAGTGAGGTCCTATTCGGCAAAGGGACAGATCCAGGCTCAGTATCTAAGTCCGCTCTTGAGTTCGTTTCAACCGAGGTGCCTTCGAGCGTTTACGCAACTAATGACTTAGCTCTCATCGACCTACTGACCGAAACAAGCCTGGTTGCCAGCAAGGGTGATGCGAAACGAGCATTTGCCGAAGGCAGCATCTATGTGAATGGCGAGCGAGTACTGGATTCTACGACGATGGTAACCCCAGAAGATTTCTTACACGACCAATATTTACTGTTGCGCAGAGGCAAGAAAAATTGGCATGTAGTAGAGCTTTCAGCCTAAGTATTTGGGGTTAATCGAATAATATCGATAAACCTTAAGGAAAACTAAGTTCTAGGTTGGTTATGGGTGTTGCGGCCGGTACATTTACTCTTCGCTCCGCTCGCCAGTAATTCGGCGAAACGAGCATGCGCACCTCCGCCAGTTGCCCATACGGGAACTGATCATGTGCCAACTGTTAACGTTTGAAATGTTGACGGTGCTCCTTGACAACAGAACAGAGGACGATATAACGCCAGTGTGGGCGGTTGGCTGTTGCCTTGTGTAACTGCTAACCGAACCACTAAGTAATTTAGCGTGTCAGTGCATTTATGTTCTGACACAAAATAAATCGTACGATCTTTATTCGGCTTGCCGAGTAGAGAAAGTGCAGCAATTCTAGCCAGCCGTTGCATGAGAGGGATTCCCCCTCGCTGATTGTGACGGAAGGCTCTTCGATCGTATTAGTTAGGCCTTAGGGCTTAACAACGTAAGATCTTAACGGAGAGTTTGATCCTGGCTCAGGACGAACGCTGGCGGCGTGCTTAACACATGCAAGTCGAACGATCCCGGGACTTCGGTCCCAATGGGATAGTGGCGAACGGGTGAGTATCACGTGAGAAACCTACCCCGAAGATGGGAATAGCCCAAGGAAACCTGGATTAATACCCAATAATCTGTAATCACCGCATGGTGAACGCAGCAAACGCTCCGGCGCTTCGGGAGGGTCTCGCGGCCTATCAGCTAGTTGGTGAGGTAATGGCTCACCAAGGCATCGACGGGTAGCTGGTCTGAGAGGACGATCAGCCACACTGGGACTGAGACACGGCCCAGACTCCTACGGGAGGCAGCAGTGGGGAATCTTGCGCAATGGGCGAAAGCCTGACGCAGCAACGCCGCGTGGGGGATGAAGGCTCTCGGGTCGTAAACCCCTTTCAGCAGGGACGAAAATGACGGTACCTGCAGAAGAAGCGCCGGCCAACTACGTGCCAGCAGCCGCGGTAATACGTAGGGCGCAAGCGTTGTCCGGATTTATTGGGCGTAAAGAGCTCGTAGGCGGTTTGGTAAGTCGGGTGTGAAAACTCAGGGCTCAACCCTGAGACGCCACTCGATACTGCCATGACTAGAGTCCGGTAGAGGAGTGTGGAATTCCTAGTGTAGCGGTGAAATGCGCAGATATTAGGAGGAACACCAACAGCGAAGGCAGCACTCTGGGCCGGTACTGACGCTGAGGAGCGAAAGCGTGGGGAGCGAACAGGATTAGATACCCTGGTAGTCCACGCCGTAAACGTTGGGCACTAGGTGTGGGTTCCATCCAACGGAATCCGTGCCGCAGCTAACGCATTAAGTGCCCCGCCTGGGGAGTACGGCCGCAAGGCTAAAACTCAAAGGAATTGACGGGGGCCCGCACAAGCGGCGGAGCATGTTGCTTAATTCGAGGCAACGCGAAGAACCTTACCTGGGTTTGACATGTATTGAAAAGCCATAGAGATATGGTGTCCTTCGGGGCTTTACACAGGTGGTGCATGGCTGTCGTCAGCTCGTGTCGTGAGATGTTGGGTTAAGTCCCGCAACGAGCGCAACCCTTATCCTATGTTGCCAGCGCGTAATGGCGGGGACTCGTGGGAGACTGCCGGCGTCAAGTCGGAGGAAGGTGGGGACGACGTCAAGTCATCATGCCCCTTATACCCAGGGCTGCAAACATGCTACAATGGCCGGTACAAAGGGCTGCGAAACCGCGAGGTCAAGCGAATCCCATAAAGCCGGTCTCAGTTCGGATTGAAGTCTGCAACTCGACTTCATGAAGCTGGAGTCGCTAGTAATCCCAGATCAGCATTGCTGGGGTGAATACGTTCCCGGGCCTTGTACACACCGCCCGTCACACCACGAAAGTTGGCAACACCCGAAGCCAGTGGCCCAACCCCTTGGGGAGGGAGCTGTCGAAGGTGGGGTTAGCGATTGGGGTGAAGTCGTAACAAGGTAGCCGTACCGGAAGGTGCGGCTGGATCACCTCCTTTCTAAGGAGTCACCTCCGACCATAAGTTCATAATGAACTTATTTGTCTTATGGAGATTCTCAGTTGGAGCACTGGTGTGCCATCGTCAGATTAATTAGAGGGTTTGTAGATACCTCTGTCTCCACTTGTGGTGACAGTCGGATACTCGCCATCTGATGTCTGGTTGTCGGCTCGTTCTCTGTTCTGCTGCCAAGGAGCGCTGTGCGTTTCTTTGTGGTTCTCCGGAACCATCGAGAAAACGCTAACTCCTTCGGGCGTTATGCCTATTTTTGAGCCCTTGAGGCTCGAAAATGTGGACTGCACCTTGAGAACTGCATAGCGATGCACGAGCATCTAAATGCCTGCCAACGACTTTATGTCGTCGGTGGGCGAAATGCCTGCCAACGACTTTATGTCGTCGGTGGGCGAGCGGTCATCCAATGTCGACGTTTCTCTGTTCTCTTGCCGAGTCGAGGGAAGCGTAGTTTGATCGTGTTAATTTGTTTTTTCGAATCTGAATATTGAATACCCAAGCTACTAAGAGCCAATGGTGAATGCCTTGGCGCCGAACACCGATGAAGGACGTGACTGGCTGCGAAAAGCCACGGGGAGCCGCCTAGTAGGCTTTGATCCGTGGATGTCCGAATGGGGAAACCCGTCACCTTTAATCGGGTGTCACTCCCGCCTGAAAAAATAGGGCGGGTAGAGGGAACGAGGGGAACTGAAACATCTCAGTACCCTAAGGAAAGGAAAGCAACAGCGACTCCCTGAGTAGCGGCGAGCGAAACGGGAATAGTCTAAACCGAATTGGTGGTAAAGCCTGATGGCGTTGCCTGTTCGGGGTTGTGGGACCTCATAGACCTAGCATCAGACAGGTCAAGCAGTTACAAAGTCAGTGTGTAGTGGAACGGCTCTGGAAAGGCCGGCCAAAGAGGGTAATGGCCCCGTACACGAAACTCACTGACCTGCTTTGAGAGCTCCCGAGTAGCGCCGGTTCCGTGAAGGCTGGCGTGAATCTGCGAAGACCACTTCGTAAGACTAAGTATGTGTCGGCGACCGATAGTGAACTAGTACCGTGAGGGAAAGGTGAAAAGTACCCCGGGAGGGGAGTGAAATAGTACCTGAAACCATTGGTTTACAAGCAGTTGAAGCGTAGTCACCCTCGGGTGGCCGCGACAGCGTGCCTTTTGAAGAATGAGTCAGCGAGTTACGGTATGTGGCAAGGTTAACCAGCGATGGGAAGCCGGAGCGAAAGCGAGTCTGAATAGGGCGTAGAGTCGCATGCTGTAGACCCGAAGCCGGGTGATCTATCCATGGGCAGGGTGAAGCGGAGGTAAGACTCCGTGGAGGCCCGAACCGACCTAGGTTGAAAACTGGGCGGATGACCTGTGGATAGGGGTGAAAGGCCAATCAAACCCGGTGATATCTGGTTCTCCGCGAAATGCATTTTGGTGCAGCGTTGTATGTTCAGCCATGGAGGTAGAGCACTGATTGGATACGGGGGCCCACAAAGCTTACCAACTCCAGTCAAACTCCGAATGCCATGGCTCCAGAGTACGGCAGTGAGACTACGAGGGATGAGCTTCGTTGGTCGAGAGGGAAACAGCCCAGAGCGCCGGCTAAGGCCCCTAAGTGTGTGTTAAGTGGCAAACGATGTGGGATTGCACAGACAGCCAGGAGGTTGGCTTAGAAGCAGCCACCCTTGAAAGAGTGCGTAATAGCTCACTGGTCGAGTGGTCCTGCGCGGATAATGTAACGGGGCTAAACACACCGCCGAAGCCGCGCCTTCGATTTATCGAGGGGTAGCGGAGCGTCGTGTTTGCAATGAAGTCGGAGTGTGAACTTCGGTGGAGCGGACACGAGTGAGAATGCTGACATGAGTAGCGAGAGAGGGGTGAGAATCCCCTCCGCCGAAAGCCCAAGGGTTCCTGGGGAAGGCTCGTCCTCCCAGGGTTAGTCGGGGACTAAGGCGAGGCCGAAAGGCGTAGTCGATGTACAACTGGTTGATATTCCAGTACCACCACGTGCGCGTCCATTCCAATTTTAAGTTGCTAAAGGGCTGTCTTCCCTTCGGGGAAAGACGAACTGACCCACTTTTAGACGGAAAGCAATGAGGGGACGCAGGAGGATAAGTGAACCCAGGCGATGGTTGACCTGGGGCAAGCGTGTAGGACGGGGACTAGGTAAATCCGGGCCCCATTAAGTCTGAGACGTGACGCCGAGCCGCTACAGGCGAAGTCACTGATTCCATGCTGCCAAGAAAAGCCTCTAGCTAGTTCATGTGGTGCCCGTACCCCAAACCAACACAGGTGGGCAGGTAGAGAATACTAAGGCGAGCGGGATAACTGTGGTTAAGGAACTCGGCAAAATGCATCCGTAACTTCGGGATAAGGATGGCCCTAGTAGAGTGAAGACCTTTACGGTTGGAGCTCGACAGGGCGGCACAAACCAGGGGAAAGCGACTGTTTACTAAAAACACAGCAGCGTGCCAAGTCGAAAGACGATGTATACGCTGTGACTCCTGCCCGGTGCTGGAAGGTTACGGGGAGAGGTTAGCCTTCGGGCGAAGCTTTGAACCTAAGCCCCAGTAAACGGCGGCCGTAACTATAACGGTCCTAAGGTAGCGAAATTCCTTGTCGGGTAAGTTCCGACCTGCACGAATGGAGTAACGACTTTCCCACTGTCTCAACCACAGACCCGGCGAAATTGAAGTACGAGTAAAGATGCTCGTTAGCTACAGAAGGACGGAAAGACCCCGTGGACCTTTACTATAACTTGGTATTGGGTTTCGGCATGTGTTGTGTAGGATAGGTCGGAGACTTGGAAGCGTGCGCGCTAGCGTGCGTGGAGTCACCCTTGAAATACGACCCTGCTCATGTTGAAGCTCTAACCTAGGACCCTTATCGGGTTCGGGAACAGTGCCAGGCGGGTAGTTTGACTGGGGCGGTCGCCTCCTAAAATGTAACGGAGGCGCCCAAAGGTTCCCTCAGACTGGTTGGCAATCAGTCGTCGAGTGCAATGGCACAAGGGAGCTTGACTGTGAGACTTACAAGTCGAGCAGGTACGAAAGTAGGGCATAGTGATCCAGCGATAGCGTGTGGAAGCGTCGTTGCTCAACGGATAAAAGGTACCCCGGGGATAACAGGCTCATCTTCCCCAAGAGTCCATATCGACGGGAAGGTTTGGCACCTCGATGTCGGCTCATCGCATCCTGGGGCTGAAGCAGGTCCCAAGGGTTGGGCTGTTCGCCCATTAAAGCGGTACGCGAGCTGGGTTTAGAACGTCGTGAGACAGTTCGGTCCCTATCCTCTGTAGCCGTAGGATATTTGAAGAAGGCTGTCCCTAGTACGAGAGGACCGGGATGGACGAAGCTCTGGTGTGCCAGTTGTTCCGCCAGGAGCATGGCTGGTTGGCCACCTTCGGAAAGGATAAGCGCTGAAAGCATCTAAGCGCGAAACCTGTTCTGAGATGAGATATCCCACTGGATAACCAGGTAAGGCCCGTGGAAGACCACCACGTTGATAGGCCGGATGTGTAAGCGCAGTAATGTGCTCAGCAGACCGGTACTAATCGGCCGAGGGCTTGGGCTTCAATATTCAGTTTCGAGAAAATGCCGCAAGGCAGAGTTCGTGCATCGCTATGGAGTGCTTAAGGGCGTAGTCCCGCACTTTGGATATGAGTATCCATTTTTTAGATCGTCGCTGTCTTGTTCTCAAGACAGCAACCAACAGTTTCTGGTGGTTATGGCGGCAGGGTCACACCCGTTCCCTTTTCGAACACGGAAGTTAAGCCTGCCTGCGCCGATGGTACTAGGGGGAAATTCCCCTGGGAGAGTAGGTCGCTGCCAGAATTTTTTTAAACGGTTGCCCTCACTGCTTGCGGTGGGGGCAATTGTTAGTTTTGGGCTAAGTTATTGGAAGCCTGGTCAATCCGTGAGGCGTTTTTGCTGTTCGCATCCCTCCTGAGAGATATAGCGTGCCGTGGGGTTTCGAGATGGACTTGACGTACGATTACCGCTGTGAGTGAACGAGACCGCAACGCTAGCAATAGAGGACGCCCTGATGGCGATCGAAGAAAGCCTTCGGAGGGATCGCGATCAAAAGGCAATTACTCCTCGAATAAGCCTGGCGGTCGTGACTCGAGATCAGAGCGCTCGGAAGATGGTCGCCAAGGTCGTCGCCCTACTGGGCGCGGCCCAGGTAGAGGACCGAGCGACCCCACAAAGGGGCCTGGGGTAGAGAAGCCCGAAAGATTCTTCGGAAACGATGCTAGAGGTTCCAAATGGGGCGGTGTCGCAAGACGCGGCGCTCATAATGCAAGTATTGACCCAGGCGGACCGCGCTCGAAGGTTGTGGAAGAAGAACCTGTCGCGCCGCCGGAGCGAACAGATGAGCGTTGGGAGCGCGTCGTACCGGGCAAAGAGCCACCAAAGCGAAACAAAAATCGTAAGCGGACTGTTGATTTACCTCATATCTCGGATTCCCATATGCGGGGTATGTCGGAGGAGCAGCGCAAGCGCACCAGGCGTCGCCTAGGTGATGCAGCAGAGGATTTTTTGGCGGAGAGATTCGGGGATGTTGAAAAGGTACTTGCACCGCTAGCGAAACAACATCCTCAGATTCCTGAGGTGCAAGAGCTCTACGGATTGACTCTGTACCGCCTAGGTAAGTGGAGGCCAGCGATTACCGCCTTAGAAATGTTTGGGATCTTGACTGGTGACATAGACCAGCTACCCGTCCTTGCGGATTGCCACAGGGCCCTAGGTAGACATGGCGAGACGCGTTCTATCTGGGAAGAACTTCGTGCAGCAGGCCCAGACGCCCCGACGATGACTGAAGGACGAATAGTCATGTCGGGTTCAATGGCTGACCAAGGCGACTTGCAAGGAGCTATTCGGCTACTAGAGCAGGGACCTGTGCGTTCGAAGAGCCCCAAGGAACATCACCTTAGACTGTGGTACGCGTTGGCTGACTTGTATGAACGCGCAGGAGAACGACAACGCGCTCGCCGAGGCTTCGAACGTATAGAGGCAACAGAGCCAGGTTACGCTGACGTTTACACTCGAATTCGTAGCTTGGGCTGACGAAAATTTGCCAGCTATAGCAGAACATAAATAATCGCTGCCTTCTTGGAGCCATTTATGGTCTTCCCTCGGCTACGATCAACACCGTTCGATTTACTTGTTAGTGCGTATAAAGATATGAGTTAAGGAGCAGTTCGGTGAGCATCGATGTTGAAGCTCTCATTGGCGATGAAGCGGGCTACTTGCTTGATCACAAATGCACAACTATTTCTAAAGAATTACTAACTTTACCGAGCCCTAGTTTTGTCAGCGACGTAGTCGCTAAATCCGACCGTTCGCCTCAGGTTATGCGAAACCTTCAGTCCCTTTTCGATAATGGGCGATTGGGAGGTACCGGCTATGTTTCGATTCTTCCTGTCGACCAAGGCATAGAACATACCGCTGCCGCTTCATTCGCTCCGAATCCGATTTATTTTGACCCGGCGAAGATAGTTGAATTGGCTATAGACGGAGGCTGCAATGCAGTCGCCACGACTTTCGGAGTGCTCGGATCTGTTAGCCGAAGCTATGCCCACCGGATTCCCTTTATCGTGAAACTGAACCACAACGAATTGCTTACATATCCGTCTACCTACGATCAGATAATGTTTGGTTCCGTTGAACAAGCACATGACCTTGGCGCTGCAGGAGTTGGCGCGACAATTTATTTCGGTAGTGAAGAAAGCGGAAGGCAAATTCAAGAAACAGCTGAAGCTTTCGAGCGTGCTCACCAATTAGGAATGTTTACAGTTCTTTGGTGCTACCTGAGAAATGGTGAATTCTCCAAAGGTGAACAAGATAACCATGTTGCGGCGGATGCTACGGCGCAGGCAAACCATATTGGCGTCACTATCCAAGCAGATATAATCAAACAAAAATTACCCGAAAATAATGGGGCTTTTAATCTAATAAAAGGGTTTGGTAAGACTCACCCTGATGTTTATGAAAAGTTAACGACGGATCACCCGATCGATCTTTGTCGTTGGCAGGTAGCTAATTGCTATATGGGACGATCGGGCCTAATCAACAGCGGTGGAGCTAGCTCTGGCGCTACGGATCTGGCCGAAGCTGTAACAACTGCCATAATTAACAAACGTGCCGGTGGAGTAGGACTCATTTCCGGCCGAAAAGCTTTCCAACGTCCGATGATTGAAGGGGTTGCGTTACTTAACGCTATCCAAGATGTCTACCTTGATAGCGATATAACTATCGCCTAACCATTTCGATCTGATGGTCGTGTCCTGCCCCAAGCATTTCGCTAGTCTTGGAACAGTGATTCGAACCGTATTATCACCAGCCCTAGGGAGGGTCTGTGACTGACACTGCACCACGCGAGTTACCGCTGCAAGAACTCGACGAAGTAATTATTAGGTTCGCCGGAGATTCAGGCGATGGTATGCAGCTGACCGGTGATCAATTCACCAGTATCTCTGCGGCCCTCGGCAATGACTTGGCTACGTTGCCAGAGTTCCCGGCTGAAATTAGAGCACCTCAGGGCACACTTGCTGGAGTGTCAGCCTTCCAAGTCCGTATTTCGGATTTTGCGATCACGACGCCAGGTGATGCGCCTACAGTTTTAGTAGTTATGAACCCAGCTGCGCTCAAAGCACAACTCCACAATCTTGTGCAGGGCGGTGCAATCATCGTTAATACTGATGCTTTCACGGAGCGCAATATCGAAAAAGCCGGTTACAAATCGAATCCGTTAGATGATGGGACTCTGGACGACTATCGAAATTACCCCGTTCCGATGGGCCAAATCACTCGTGACGCAGTGGCAGAACATGGTGTTAAACCACGCGATGCCGAGCGGTCAAAAAACTTTTTCGCTTTGGGTCTCATCTCCTGGATGTATACCCGCCCGGTGGAACCCACGATGGAGTTCATCAATACTAAGTTCAGAGGCAAAGAGCTTGTTATAAAAGCCAACGAAGCTGCGTTTAAGGCCGGTTACAACTTTGGTGAAACAGCCGAAATATTTGAGGCTCATTATGAAATTAAACCAGCTCCGCTTGCCTCTGGAGAATACACAAACGTTAATGGTAATACAGCCCTCGCGTGGGGCCTGGTAGCAGCTGGTGTACTGGCACGTTTGCCTACGTTTTTGGGTTCGTATCCTATAACTCCTGCTTCCGACATTCTTCATGAGCTATCAACTATGAAAAATTTCGGCGTACGTACTTTCCAGGCTGAAGATGAGATTGCGGCTGCGGCCTCGGCTGTCGGGGCGGCTTTCGGTGGAGCATTGGCCTTTACCACGACATCTGGACCTGGGTTAGCGCTTAAAGGGGAAACCCTAGGCCTTGCTGTAAGCCTGGAACTCCCAATGGTGATAGTCGACGTTCAACGTGGAGGCCCTTCGACTGGATTGCCAACTAAGCCAGAACAAGCGGATTTGCTGATGGCGATGTACGGGAGACACTCGGAGTCGCCAATGCCTATAGTGGCAGCTAAGAGCCCCTCGCATTGTTTCGACGCAGCGATTGAAGCTTGCCGCATAGCTTTGAAGTACCGAACACCGGTCATGTTGCTGAGTGACAATGCTCTTGCTAACAGCTCAGAACCATGGTTGTTGCCAGATGTAGATTCGTTACCGGATATCGGAGTTGATTTCCAAACTGAATTTAATGGCACTAATGAAGATGGTGATGGAATATACCTTCCGTATCTAAGAGACGAAGAGACTTTAGCTCGACCTTGGGCGATTCCAGGGACCCCGGGACTGATGCATCGAGTGGGTGGGATAGAGAAGGAAGATGGTTCTGGAAATATTTCCTATGACCCTGAGAACCACCAAAAAATGGTAAATGTGAGACAGGCAAAAGTTGATGGTATCGATGTCCCCGATGTTGAAGTCATGGGAGATCAAGACGCTGATTTCTGTTTCTTAAGCTGGGGTTCGACATGGGGTGCCGTCGACGCGGCTACCGCTCGTCTTCAAAAAGCTGGGCACAAAGTTGCGTATGTTCACTTGGTACATCTGAATCCTTTCCCCTCAAATCTGGGAGAGGTTCTTGGAAAGTTCAAAAAAGTACTTTGCCCAGAGATGAATGCAGGGCAGCTAGACAAATTAGTTCGAGCTAAATACTTAATCGATGTGCAGGGAGCCCACAAAATGAATGGTGTTCCTTACACAACTGCTGAGATCGAAGCAGCCGCATTAGAAACCCTTCGGGTTTGAGCTGTAGGAAATAGGAGAAATTTTTATGACTGATACTTCAACTCGCACAGGACCAGCCGACTGGGCAACAGATCAAGAAGTTCGCTGGTGTCCTGGATGTGGGGATTATTCGATTCTCACCGCAATGAGAATGTTGATGCCAGAGCTAGACGTAGACCGGGAAAAAACGGTATTCGTGTCTGGCATCGGATGCGCAGCAAGATTCCCTTACTACATGAATACCTACGGTATGCACGGCATTCATGGCCGTGCTCCTGCCATTGCTTCAGGTCTCGCTATGGCACGACCTGACTTGGACATTTGGGTCATAGGCGGCGACGGCGACATGCTCTCCATTGGTGGCAATCACCTGATACATGCTTTGAGAAGAAACGTTAATCTCAAAGTTCTCATGTTCAATAACATGATATATGGCTTGACTAAAGGGCAATTTTCGCCGACAAGCGAGACGGGCAAGGTCACAAAGAGTTCCCCAATGGGCTCTTTAGATCATCCATTCAACCCGATATCTATAGCTTTGGGTGCTGAAGCTACCTTCGTAGCTAGAACCCACGACATGGATAGAAAGCATATGATGGAAACTTTCCGTCGTGCCCATGAGCATAAGGGCGCTTCATTTGTTGAAGTTTTTCAAAATTGCAATGTCTTTAATGATGGAGCGTGGGAGGGAATTACCAAAAAACAAAATCGAGATGCGAACCTGATACAGCTTCACCACGGCCAGCCAATAAAGTTTGGAGCCGAAGGTGAGTTTGGTGTTATTATCGATAACGGATCGGCGAAAGTCGTTTCTGTCTCTGATGTCGCTGAAAGTAGCCTTTTGGTGCATGACGAGAACAAAGAAGACCCCTCGACTGCGTTTATGCTTAGCCGCTTAGCTCGAGGACCTTTTGAGCCAACTCCTGTGGGCATATTTAGAGCGGTTGAACGAACTGAATACGCCGCTTCAGCGACTCAACAGTTAGCAGTTGCGCAGGACCAAAAGGGTCCTGGAGACCTAGCCGCTATTCTTCGTTCCCGCGGAACATGGACTGTTTGAGCCGCTAAAAAACAGGGTTAGCTATATTTGTAGCCTTTAGGAAAAATATGGCATGGGTTCTTGATTTAGACGGTGTTATTTGGCTGGGTGACAAGCCGATTGAAGGCTCTATCGAGGCCGTTAAACGCCTTGATTCAGAAGGTGAGCAGATTCTTTTCGTTACGAATTTTTCTGCAATGCGTAAGAATGAGATGGAAGCAAAGCTTAATGATTTTGGATTAAATGCTACAGATCGCGTGATTACTTCTGCCATGGCGGCTGCATCATTAATTGAACCGGGCGAACGGGTGCTTGTTTGTGGTGGTCCTGGGGTCACTGAGGCAGTCGAAGCTAGAGGAGCTGAAGCCATAGACCCGAGCGATCACTTCGATCGAAACATTAGCGTCGATGCGGTTGTTGTAGGTTTTCACAAGAATTTTGACTTTAATAGACTAGCCGTGTGCGCCAGGGCCCTTCACCAAAACGCTCGCTTGATTACCACCAACATAGATCCGACATACCCGACTGCAGATGGTCTCTTGCCTGGCAACGGCTCGATTACCGCTGCGGTCGCAACAGCAGGAAAAGTCGATGCTGTTGTAGCTGGGAAGCCCCATCAACCGGTGGCACAGCTAATTATGCGCCATTTAGGTATTTCTGAGGCGACTGCAAATGACATCGTTGTGGGCGATCTTCCATCGACCGATGGTCTGTTAGCTACTGAACTCAACTTTCGCTTTGGTCTCGTTCTCTCCGGGGTGACTGATGCGAATACGGCTTTAAAGTTAGATCCGCAACCAAATATGGTTTGCCCCGATTTAGCTTCTCTTGTAAGCCAAGCACTCAGCTGAAACTTTATTTATACAGAGCTACTCGGGTGGTAGCTTTGATCATGTGAAGCACCTTTATTTCGATTTGCTTATAATGGTGGCATGACTCGACGGCGGCTGGACCAAGAGCTGGTGAGACGTGGACTAGCGGTGTCTCGGGTTCAAGCTCAAGAGCTCGTTGCAGCGGGTAAAGTTTTAGTTTCTGGAGCGATTGCCGATAAACCTGCTCGTCTGGTGTCGCCAGCAGACCCGGTAATTCTCTCTGTCCAAAAGTCGCGGTTCGTTTCTCGCGGAGGCGAGAAGCTCCAAGCTGCTATCGATGCATTTAAGATAGAAGTAATGGGCTCTCGAGTCATTGATGCTGGCGCGTCGACTGGGGGCTTTACAGATTGCGCGCTGCAAAGTGGAGCAGCCATAGTGGTCGCTGTTGACGTAGGCCACGGGCAAATGCATGAACGCATCCGACAAGATGAGCGCGTCAAAGTGTGGGAACGGACAAATGTTCGAAATATATGTGCTGATGAGATAGGAGGGCCAGCAGACCTAGTGGTTGCCGATCTGTCATTCATTTCTCTGCGAACAGTTTTAAGCAACCTTGCCGACTTTCTTGAGCAGCAAGGTGATCTGGTTATGCTCGTTAAGCCCCAGTTCGAAGCAAGCCGCAAAGAAGCTGATCGTGGTCGCGGAGTGATTCGAGACGCTAAGGTCTGGCAAAGGGTGTTACATGAAGTTGCAACTGCAGTCGACGCGGCAGGCCTCGCTGTTGTCGGGCTTATACATTCACCGTTACTTGGTGGTAACGGAAACAGCGAGTTCTTGATGCATGCGCGTAAATCGGAGTCAAGCATCTACAGTGATATTGACGTTGACACGCTGATAACTCAAATTATTTTAGAGGTGGCACCTTGAGCACCCTAGTTTTTTCTCTTCGTAGCGAAAGCTTAGAAGCAGTTGCCTTATGTAACAGGGTAATAAAGGGCTTGCTACTCAAAGGGCACCAGGTTCAGATGCTACCTGAGGAAGCTGATGCACTTGCCTTGCCAGATGTCGCTACCGATATTAGCTTGCTCGGAGTCAATGCCGACCTAGCCGTTAGCGTAGGCGGCGATGGGACTATGTTGAGAACCTTTGACCTAGTTGCAGGAAAAAACGTGCCAGTTCTCGGTGTCAACATGGGGCGTTTGGGGTACCTCACAGAGTTTGAGCCAGACCAAATAGACACAGCGATCACAAGTGCACTATCTGGTGCGCTGCCGATAGAGCAACGGATGATGGTCGCAGGACGGCTGATTCGCTCCGACGGATCTGAGAATGGCCTTTGGCTTGGACTCAACGAAGTAATTGTCGAAAAAAGAGACCAAGGGCACACGGTCCGCCTGGAAGTCATGCTGGACGGAAATCATTTTGCGACATACGCGGCTGACGGCCTAATTGTCTCAACTCCAACCGGTTCCACAGCTTACAATCTCTCAGCCCGAGGAGCCGTAGTAGCTCCGACGCACTTATCTTTGCAACTAACACCAGTGGCACCGCATATGTTGTTTGATAGGTCGCTGATCTTGGTGCCAGAAACTGAAATTAGAATATGCGTTGCTGGAAACCGAGCGGCAAACCTATCTGTCGATGGCCGTAACGTAGCAAGTTTAGATGAAGGTGACACAATAGTTGTTACGCAGGCAATGACCTTTGCCCTGTTAGTCACCTCTGGCGGTGGTGGCTTTCATCAAGTACTTAAACAAAAGTTTGGTCTTAAGGATAGCTAATGTTGTTAGAGCTGACAGTTCGCGACTTGGGTGTGATCGAGCATTCAACTCTGTACCTGGGGACTGGTATGACAGTTCTGACGGGCGAAACTGGCGCTGGTAAAACTATGATCGTGCAAGCGATTCAAGTTCTAATGGGCGGGAAAACTGACCAATCCATGGTGCGGTCTGGGGCCTCTCAGGCAGTTATCGAAGGAAGATTCGAGCAAAAAAATGGTACAGAGATTGTTCTGCGACGCGTAATTCCAATAAAGGGCAGAAGCCGCTCATATATCGATGGCCAAATGGCATCAGCAGCTGAGATGTCTTCTTTGGGCGAGCAAATAGTTGATCTTCATGGACAGCACCAGCATCAGTCACTTCTAAGTGCTCGAGTCCAGCGAGATTTTTTAGATCAGTACAGCGGAATTAATTTGAGCGCCCTGAGTACAGCAAAATCTAATCTATCTACTCTTCTCAAAAACTTAAATGAGTTGGGAGGAGACGACCAGTCAAGGCAACGTGAAATTGATTTCTGCAAATTTCAAATAGCAGAAATTGATATAAGTCAGATTAGCAATGTTGATGAGCTCAATGATTTGGAACGCATGGAAGATCTACTTGCTGATGCGGCGGCCCATATTCTAGAAGGTTCAAAAGCTCATATTCTCCTTGCCGGGGATTTAGGGGCTTTCGATCAGATGAGTGCTGCTATCAACGCCCTGAACGATCGCCAGCCTTACGCCGAGATTGAGAAACATTTAAGGTCCGTAAGCGCCGAGCTCTTAGATGCTGCGGAAGAATTGCGCGTGCTCGTTGAGCGGATAGAAGATGACCCGAAAAAATTGAATGAGGTCCGTGAGCGAAGGCAAACTCTACTTGACCTTTGCCGTAAATACGGGGGCACGCTCACTGAGGTGCTTAATTTTCGTGAGACTACTGTTTCGAAACTCGAGTCTTTGAGTAGCTACGATGAGTCAGCGCAGCGACTGCAAGAGTCAATAAAAAAAACTCGTTCTGAAATAGCTCGAGAGGCTAAAAATATCGCTCTGACACGAAAGAAAAATGGACCGGTCTTAGGACAAAAAATTAGCTCGTTCTTGCCTTCGCTGGCGCTGGCAAATGGTTTGGTTACAGTTGCTGTGAACGGGGATGATCCAGCCGATCAGGTAGAAGTCAGATTCAGAGCAAATAGTGGCGATGTCGAGAGGCCACTTGCCAAAGTTGCGTCTGGCGGTGAGCTAGCGCGTGTCATGCTTGCGATACGACTCGTTCTGAGTTCTGGCCCAGCGACGTTAGTGTTTGATGAAGTCGATGCAGGAGTTGGAGGGGAAGCAGCTTTGGCGCTAGGTAGAGCCCTTGCCTCCTTGGCGTCGAACCATCAGGTCCTCGTAGTGACTCACCTGCCACAAGTTGGAGCGTTCGCAGATCAGCATGTTGTTGTCGAAAAAACAGACGATGGCGTAAGGGTAAGTTCGACCTTGAAGACGGTATCGGGAAACGAAAGAGTCATAGAACTTGCCCGGATGTTGGCTGGTCAACCTGAATCAGAAAGCGGTCAAAAGCATGCGATCGAACTACTAGAAATAGCTGCTGAGCAACGGCAAACCGCATGAAAGTTTGGGGCCGTGCGAAACTACCTCCTGTTGGTAATGAAATATTAGCTAGAGCTCGAGTTGATAGACGAACTAAAAATCTTGTAAGAAGATTAGATCGTGGCGAAATAGCGGTTATAAACCACGAGGATCTAGACCGCATAGCGGCGGACGGCTTGGTCGCAGCCAGAGTATCGGCAGTCGTAAATTCTAAACCCACGATGAGTGGTCGTTACCCCGCCTTGGGTGCGTTGGTTCTGATACAGGCAGGGATTCCGGTCATTGACGAAATTGGTGAAGCAGTATTTAATAGAATCGTTGATGGAGAAATTTTAACGATAAAAGGAAATGCGGTTTACAGCGGCGGAGAGCAACTCGGTAGAGGCCTGCGCCGCTCGCAAGAAGAATTTGACGATATTTTGGAGTCTGCCCGAGAAGCAGTTCGTGGTGAGCTTGGCGAATTCGCCGCTAACACTCTTGAGTATTTAGCTCGCGAGCCGGAGTTGATTACCGAAGACTTGAATATCACTAATCTTGATGTGGAGATGACCCAAAGGCAAGTTCTGGTAGTGGTCCGCGGTCTTGATTTTCGAGAAGACCTATTTGCTTTGCGGCGGTCAGGTTACATGCGAGAGATGAAGCCGATTCTGATAGGGGTCGATGGTGGAGCTGACGCTTTGCTAGACGCAGGGCTGAAACCTCACCTGATAGTCGGAGATTTTGATTCTGTGTCGCGTGAGGCACTCTCTAGCGGGGCGAAACTTTTAGTTCACGCTTACCCAGGCGGGGTTGCTCCGGGGACCGTTCGTCTTGACCGGCTCGGGTATCAGTATGAAATCGTTGAGGCGTTAGGAACCAGTGAAGACGTAGCGATGCGTCTAGCTTTTGAGCAACGGGCGGAGCTCATCGTGATGGTTGGCTCGCATACATCTATGGCAGATTTTTTTGACAAGGGCAGACGAGGTATGGCTTCGACATTTCTTACGCGTATGAAAGTCTCTTCGATCCTCGTCGATGCAAAAGGAGTAAGCCGACTGTATCGCACTCAAGTCAGGAAAAGAGACCTAGCCTTACTCGTGACATCTGCTTTGTTCACGATCGTAGTTCTTGCGATAGTCACAGAGCCATTAAGGCTTCTTTTGAGAACGGTTTGGCTTAATCTTGGGTTGTGATCAAAAGTGATTAATCTTCGATATCACATAGTTAGTATCGTTGCAGTTTTTTTGGCGTTAGGAATAGGTTTAGCTTTGGGTTCAACTTTCGTAGACTCATTTTTGGTAAATGAGCTCGAGGACCAGGTCAATGAATTTGGTCTTGAAAAAGCCCTGGCCATTGAAGAAAAATTAGATGCCGAAGTAATGGTTCTTGAAATCAACGCTGAGCTAGATGAAATCAAAGCCGTTGTGAGCGAGACGCTTCCTGAAGGAAAGCTACGTGGAAGCTCTTGGATGATACTTGCGCCAGAATCTTTAAAAAATTCAGAAATATTCGATCTTGAAATGTTGTTGTCACGCACCAGTAGCGAATTCCATGGATTTCTATGGGTAGATGAGTCCTTGGACCTATCAGATATTAAGACACGAAATCTAGTTGCTAGTGAGTTAAGACTCTCTAGCAACAGTCCGGCTTCTGTTACGAAAGGTCTAACGTTTTTCATTGCGAAAACTTTACTTGACGCGAATAATGTGGAGGGAGTCACCGGGTTAGGTAGCGAACCGGTAATTACGCAATTAGTGAGAGCAGGACTGCTCACCTATCAAGGCTCAAAAGAATCTGAGATCGGTAACTCGAACGTAGGTTTGTTGTTAGTAAGCGATGTAGCTAATAGCGCATTGAATCAGAGCTTATTCCTTCCTCTCCTTGAGAAAATTGTCGATGAGGGCCTAGCTGGCACCACCGTAGCGATAGAGATGTCTACCGCTGGTGTTTTAACCGATGAGTTCGTGAAAGAGGTGCGGTCTGACCCTCGGTTAGCAAGTTCAGTTTCAACTGTCAACGACGCCAATTCGTTTATGGGGCAGATTGTTCTGCTCTCGTCCTTAGAGAATTTGCCCATGGTGGTGCACTATGACGAACAGTTGTCTGCAGATAAGATGGCATCGAAATGACTCACGTAGTTGCCGTTGTTCCCGCCCATAACCAGATCCAAAGCATCGCTGCTACGGTAAAAGCCCTCCTGGAACTAGAGGAGCTTGGTGAAGTGGTTGTCGTCGACGATGGTTCGAATGATGGAACGGGTGAAGCGGCTAGAGAAGCAGGGGCGCGCGTGATCTCTTTACCTAAGAACATAGGTAAAGGTGGTGCGGTGTCAAAGGCCGTTGACGCTTCAGGAGCTCCAGACGGTTATCTGTTGATTGACGCAGATTTGAGTAGTTCAGCTTCCCACGCCAAAATTTTGCTAGACATGCTCACGAACGATGCAGCTGACATGATCGTTTCAGTGTTTCCTAAAGCCGGAAGGTCACGAGGCTACGGAATAGTTAAGCGGATGGCGATGCGGCTTCTCTTATCAGCAACTGGCAGATCATTTGAAGAACCACTCTCAGGACAGCGAGCCATTAAAGGTCCGCTGCTAAGATCTTTGAATCTGGCGAGTGGCTTCGGTCTGGAGATAGGAATGACCCTCGATGTAGCAGCAAAAAATGCTCGAATTCTTGAAATTGATGTCCCATTTATTCATCGGGCATCAGGCAGGAATATCGCTGGCTTTGTCCATCGAGGAATTCAGGGTGCAGATTTATTAAAAGCCTCCGCGTCTCGCTTGGGTTGGCGTAGCACTCTGGTAGCTGTTGTTAAAATTCCGTTGACTGGGGAGTGGAAGTGATCTTAACACTGGGAGTTTTTGTAGTGTCAGGACTCGGGGGACTATTAGCTTGGGGCCGTCTGGGGTCTTCGCTGCATAGAGATTCATGGATGAAATCTAACTATAGAGGCCAACAATTAGTGGCTGTCTCCGGATTGCTCTCTGTGCTTGTCGCTCTAGCTGGGACTGTTAGCTTAATTGTAAATTTTGAAGAATCGTTGAGAGCCAAGCACGGGATGTCCGTGCTTCTTCTGTTGGCAACGTTTTGTGTCTTAGGATTTTTTGATGATGTATCACATCAAGAAAGCGGTGGAGGTTTCGTTGGGCACCTGAAGGCTCTGCTGAGGGAGCGGAAAGTGACTTCGGGACTTTTTAAGTTACTCGGAGGCCTTGGGATTTCAGCAATAGCGATAGTTGTCGCAGATGTTACTAGCACTTGGGTCCAGTTAATCAGAGCTGTATTGATCGTGGCATGTTCAGCAAACCTACTGAACCTATTCGATCGCGCTCCTGGCCGGGCAACCAAAGTCAGTATTGTCTGGTGGGTAGTTTTGGTTGGATCTGTGGCGTTATGGGCGAGCCCATCGGCGCTAGTGAGCACAGTATGGGCTTCTGCGATGGTGGGAGCGACAGTAGGATTGATGCCATCAGAACTTTTAGAGCGACATATGCAAGGAGATAGTGGTGTGAATGCGTTAGGAGCAATAATAGGCTTCAACACTGTCCTCGTTGCTTCAGATCAAATTGAATGGTTGCTTCTTGTCGCCCTATTGGGCCTCAATCTATTGAGTGAAAGAGTATCTTTCAGCTCGTTAATCGCCAGGAATCAAGTTTTGCGCCGCTTAGACAACATGGGATCTTCATTCCCTCGATGAAATTTATTCAACTTTGCCTAAATTTAAAAACCTTTACAAGAGCATGCCGAAGAAATGACTTAAGACAAGCTATGTTCGAAGTGAACGAGTCAGGAATTTGGACATGACGAAGCACATCTTTATCACAGGCGGCGTTGCCAGCGGGTTGGGAAAAGGTATAACGGGCTCGTCATTAGGTCGACTTCTGAAAAGTCGTGGGCTCAAAGTAACAATGCAAAAATTTGATCCTTATATAAACGTTGATCCTGGCACTATGAATCCTTTTGAACATGGTGAAGTATTTGTAACAGATGATGGTGGCGAAACCGATCTAGACTTAGGGCACTACGAACGATTTATAGACGTACCACTTAGTAAAGATTCAAATGCTACAACTGGGTCAATTTACCAGACGGTCCTTGCAGCGGAACGCCGTGGAGAGTTTCTCGGACGAACGGTCCAAGTTATCCCCCATATCACTGATGAGATTAAACGACGTATCAATCGTCTGTCTACGAGTGATACTGACGTTGTCATCACAGAAGTTGGTGGCACCGTAGGAGATATAGAAATTTTGCCGTTTCTTGAAGCTATTAGGCAAATGAGGCTGGACGTCGGACGTGGGAATGTTTGCTACGTCCACGTGACACTCGTGCCCTTCATAGGGCCTTCCGGCGAGCAAAAAACAAAACCTACACAGCATTCAGTTACCGAACTACGAAGTCGTGGAATTCAGCCTGATGCGGTGGTTCTACGAAGCGAAGAGCCAATTGAACCTTCTTTGCGCGACAAGATATCACGGCTATGTGACGTGGACATCTCAGCAGTGGTTAACGCACCAGATGTGGGAAACCTGTATGAAGTTCCTTTGATCTTGCACGATGAGGGTCTAGATAATTATGTGTGTGACATCTTGGGATTAACTGGGTTAGTTCCTGATCTGTCTTCATGGACTGACTTAGTGAATCGTATAGAAATGTTGGAAGATACGGTTCTGATAGGAGTTATCGGTAAATATGTGAGTCTCCCAGATGCTTACATGTCGGTTGTCGAATCGCTAAAACACGGTGGCTACCACCATGGAACAAAAGTCCAGCTTGAATGGATACAAGCCGAAGAAGTTGAAGGGCTCTTGGTGGGTGGCCGCCTAGGGCACTTAGACGGAATAGTTATTCCGGGAGGCTTCGGTGAGCGCGGTATTGAGGGAAAGATTGCTGCAGCTCAGTTTTCGCGAGAAAATAATATCCCATGTCTAGGCATATGTTTAGGCCTTCAAGTTATGGTCATCGACTTTTGCCGTAACCGGCTGGGTTTAGCGGGCGCGACTAGCCGTGAATTTGATTTAACAACCCCACATCCGGTTATAGATTTAATGGAATCCCAAAAAGACGTTATTGACATGGGCGGAACTATGAGGCTTGGTGTCTACCCCGCTCGGCTGGCTGAAGGAAGCAGAATTGCTGCGATGTATGGGGATAATCTCGTATATGAGAGACATCGCCATCGATATGAAGTGAACAATGAATATAGGTCACCTATGGAAGCTGAAGGGCTTTTGTGCAGTGGGCTCTCTCCAGATGGCAGATTAGTGGAGTTTATCGAACTCGAGGATCACCCTTTTTGGGTCGGAACTCAGGCACACCCTGAATTCAAGAGTCGCCCTGATACGCCAGCGCCATTATTCCGTGGTTTGATTGGCGCTGCGTTAGCTCGTGCAGAAGGAAGAAATCCGCACCTGATCAAAACTCAAATTGAGTCGGTCGACTAAACAGTGTCCGATGAGTCTGGCCAAAAACAACTGGTACCGTCATTCAAGCTGCTTTCTGCAGAGCAGGTATTCGAAGGCTATGCCTTCAAAGTGGAGCAGACTAAGTGGGTTGACCATTTAGATCAGGAATTCGAACGAGATGTTGTTCGACATAAGGGCGCCGTTGCGATTGTTCCGATAACGGAAGATTTAGAGCACGTTTATCTAGTGCGACAGTTCAGACCGGCGATCGGCGACTGGTTACTTGAACTCCCGGCAGGACTTCGAGATGTAGCTGGAGAAAAAGAAATCGATACAGCTCATAGAGAGCTAATGGAAGAAGTCGGCTACTCAGCAAAGAGTATGGATTATCTGATGACTCTTCGTACAGCCGTTGGATTCAGCGATGAAGAAATCTCAATATTTTTGGCTTTAGGCTTGGAAGCTGGCAAACGAGAAGCTGATGGTATTGAAGAGGAGACTATGACCGTTGAGCGTGTTCCGTTATGTGATATCCCCATGATGATAGAAACCAAACAGCTAGTAGACGCTAAAACTATTGCCGGGTTGTCAGTGGCCTTGCATCGGCTTAATGCTTAAAGAGCAATGATCGAATGGTAGATGATGTTTTGCCGTTGGAAGTTGAAGATTTTCTGACTTGGCTAGCGTCTGAAAAAGGACGAGCTACAACAACTTTGAGTGCTTACAGACGCGATATCACTACTTTCGTTGGTTGGCTAACTAAGCATCAACTTTCACTTTCTGAAGCTGATACGAGAGATTTAGCTAAATACATAGCTTTCCTCAGAGACAAAGGAAGGGCTCCAGCTACAGTCGCTCGAGCTACAGTCGCTGTTCGATCTTTATACCGATTTTTGGCAATCGAAGGAGTATTGCCCGAAGACCCAACAGCGGCCCTCGATGTGCCAAAAGTACCGAAGGGTCTGCCCCGCGCTTTAGCCGAGAGTCAAATAGAGGCTTTATTGGCATCTCCTGTGGGCGTTAGCCCATTAGCGAAAAGAGATAGGGCGATTTTAGAAGTGCTCTACGGAGGGGGTCTTCGGATCAGTGAATTAGTCGGTATGTCACTTGGTGACATAGATATTGATGCATCTCTTATGCGGGTTTTAGGTAAAGGAAGCCGAGAAAGAATCGTTCCGATTGGACGACTCGCTTTAGCTGCATTAATTGACTGGCTTGGTAGCAGCGGTCGAGCGGTGTTAAGCCCTGAAACGTGGGCGTCTCGAGAAGCTGAAACTGCCGTGTTTCTTAATGCTAGAGGTGGCCGGTTAAGTCGACAGGGCGCTTGGTTAGTTGTCAGAAGCCATGGGGACAATGTCGGATTAGGACCTGAGCTAACCCCACATGTTCTTCGCCATTCCTGTGCCACTCATATGCTGAACCACGGCGCTGATATTCGGACTGTCCAAGAACTACTGGGTCATATTTCCATTACCAGCACGCAACGGTACACCTTGGTAAGTCAACAAGTACTTCGCGACGTTTATGACTCAGCTCACCCCAGGGCGCAACTTTGAGATCTAAGAAGTATTATTTGGCTAATGCGACGTTCAGCACTTCACCTTTCTCTTCGTTTTCTGGAGACGGTCCGAAAACCAAAGCTGCACGAGATAGATGATTCTTGGGCTCATTCCAAGTTGTCACCGTCTGAGATAGATCTATGGGCAAATATGAGCTCATCTGATCGACACCATTGCATAAGCGTCGCGAAGAATGTTGAAAAAATTCTTCCCAATGAGCAGGTTGTCATTCAGGCAGCGCTTTTGCATGACATTGGTAAATCAGAAGCTTCGAGCAGCGCTTTGTTTCGAGTCTTTGCGACCATCATTAGTTTTTTCATCAGTCAAAAATTAGCGCATAATTGGATGAATAGTCGAGCTTTAGGTAGACAGGTTGGACAGTATCTCTGTTACCCCAGCGTTGGAGCTGAACTCTTGAAACTAGCTGGTAGCGATCCTTTCGTTTGTGCGTGGGCAAATGAGCACCATTTCGAACAACGAAATTGGACTGTGGATCATTATTTAGGGAGAATTCTAGAATCGGCTGATGAGCAGACTAATTGGAAATCGAGATTATGAACGGTGCAGAAATAAACAGTCGCTTACAGGCGGTAATCCTAGAAATTCATGGTGACCGTGCTGGAACTTTTAAGGTCCCAGCAGTTGATGAATCTATATCGAAGGCTAGACAAAAAGCACGCGAGTTTATAACGCCTGAACAACGAGTGGACTTGACCGAGGGTCTTGAGGCATTTAGGAGTTGGTTGATAGATCGTGATCCGGAAGCAGCGGAGCGAGTTGCCGCAGGTAGGCCGCCTCCTCAAGACATTGGAACTGTTATGCACGCTGCAGAGGATTATGCAGTAGCTGAGACGTGGGAAGACATAAATTTCGACGATGCATCGTTACTCAAATCTCGACTTGAGAAGACAGCAATTGAAACTTTAGAAGAGAGGAATCCAGGGCTCAAGCGAGCCCCGTTGCGACTTCGGAACAGAAATGTTAGAACGATGCTCAGCGGTCTTTTCGTAGTGTTGCTGGCGTCTGGGTTCACGGCAGCTACTGGAATCGGTGCGATGCTTGGAACAGTCGTGGGAGTCTCAATATTCGTATTTGGATTCCGGTCCTGGCGTATCGGCGCAACGGTTTCTAATATTAATGAGGTTTCAGTTTTTAAAGGTGGAAAAATCCAAAGAGATGAACGAGGTTCGCTCTAAAGTCCTAGTAAGTCATTCAGGACTCAGTCTACAAAAACCCCATTGCCTCTTTGGCTTTAGCGACGGTCTTAGCAGCGACTTGGCGCGCTTTTTCGGCTCCAACTGAGATGGTTCTGCTCAACTCAGCTTTATCGGCGAGTAGTTCAGTTCGTTTCGCTTGTATTGGAGAGATCGCTTCAATGACCGCATCTGCTGCATCATTTTTTAATGGCCCGTATTGATGGTATTTTTCAGCAAGAATTTCAGGGTCCATTCCAGTTGTTGCTCCTAGGATCGAAAGAAGGTTCGAGACTCCCGGTTTCTTAGCCCAATCATAGTAAACATCGTTATCAGAGTCGGTAACTGCTCTTTTGAATTTTTTTCCAATAGTCGAAGGTTCGTCGAATAATCCAACCGTTCCTTGAGGGGAGTTAAGAGACTTTGACATCTTTACATTCGGGGATTGAAGGTCCATAACCCTTGCTGCTACTGCCGGAATTGCAGCTTTAGGGATGGTGAAAGTATTTCCGTAACGGCTGTTAAATCGCTCTGCAATATTTCGGGTTAGCTCCAAATGCTGTCTTTGATCATCGCCGACCGGAACTCGGTCTGCGTCGTAGAGCAAAATATCAGCAGCCATTAAAGCTGGGTAGGTAAATAGTCCAGCTGAGATGTGCTCTTGCCCAGAGTCTCCTTGTTTAGCCGCTTTATCTTTAAACTGTGTCATTCGTTTGAGCTCACCAAAGGACACCGTGCATTCAAGAAGCCAAGATAATTCTGTGTGCTGATGAACTTGACTCTGGACAAATAAGGTGCAGATATCAGGATCTAATCCGACAGCAATCAAGGTAGCCATAGTCTCTAGTGTCTTTGACCTTAGTTGCTTTGGATCTTGCTGGACTGTGACCGCATGTAGATCAACTGCACAGTAAAAACTATCGTGTTCATGCTGGTCAGATGTCCATTGGCGTAATGCTCCAAGGTAGTTGCCAAGGTGGATATCGCCGGTGGGCTGAATTCCCGAAAGCACTCGTGTCATGTGTGGAGAAGATACAGCAAAGAAGAATAAGAACCTTTGGTAAGAGCACTTACAAAAAATTAAAATTTTATTGATAACTGTGACCTATGGAGTTACACCAATGTCATTTGCTGGGCTATCGTGAAGTAATGGCCTATGAGGTGCATACCGAAGTTTATGACGGTCCTTTTGATCTGTTGCTACATCTTATTTTGCAAGACCAAGTAGATATTTACGAAGTCTCGTTAACCAGGATCGTGGACGCTTACTTAGCTGAGCTCGACAAGATGGTTGAACGTGTTAGAGAAGAGCGAGAAGTAACCGGCCAAATTGACTTGGAGATGGCCACAGAATTTTTGTTGATCGCAGCAACTTTGGTTGAGCTAAAGACTCGCCGCCTTTTGCCAGTCACAAATGATTTAGATCTTGATGAGGAATTAGGGATCTGGGAAGAGCGTGATCTCCTGCTTTCTCGTTTGGTCGAATGCAAAACCTTCAAAAATGCTGCTGAAGTATTGCGGCAATTGTCTACGGTAGCCTCTTTGTCATATGCGAGACGAGCAGGGCCCGACGAGCGCTTTTTCGCGATAGCCCCAGATCTTCTTGAAGGGATTGGTGCTGAGGATCTAAGAAGTGCCTTCATTAGGGCTCTAACACCCAAACCGCGTCAATCAGTAGACCTACACCATGTGGCACCAATCACCGCAAGCGTTACGGATGCGATGGTCGAGCTGCTTGATGAGCTTCCCCGAGTCGGAGTCATGAGCTTCAGGGGACTAACAGAAGGTTTTGTCGACCGTATAGAGATCGTGGTTCGTTTCTTGGCTGTTCTAGAATTATTCAAACAGGGCTATTTGGAACTAGAACAAGATGATCATTTTGGCGATATTTCTATTCGCTGGATTGGCGAGCATGACGACGTTCTAGTTTCCGTAAAAGCTGACGGTTACGATGGCTGAACGTTCTGAGCCCTTTTCTCATGATGAGACTTTTAATGCTATTGCGGCGCAGGTTGAGTCCCAGCAGTCCTTGCCGGATAGCGCTAAAGGTTTCGCGGACGAGATAAGCGGAGACCCTGAAATAGATTTTGTTGCCCCGCCGTCGGAGGTAGGAGCTGCTTTGGAAGCAATCCTTATGGTGGCCGAGCAACCGGTAGAGGTAGGGCTACTTGCACAGATACTAGAAATTTCGACAGAGACAGTTGTGTCTCTGTGCAGTTACCTAGCTGATAGCTACGAAGACGAGGGCCGCGGGTTTACCATTGCAAGCATCGCAGGGGGATACCGGTATCAAACTGTAGAGGCCCAGTCTCCATATGTGGAGCGGTTTATTCTAGAAGGCCAAATGACTCGATTGTCATCTGCAGCGCTTGAAACGCTTGCTATTGTTGCATATAAACAACCGATATCACGCGCCCAAATTACTGCGATCCGTGGGGTTAATGTAGATGGCGTTGTGCGCACCCTGCAACAGCGCGGGTACATCAACGAGGTCGCAAGAGATTCGGGACCCGGGAGTGCAGGACTGTATGGAACGACCCCGAGGTTTTTGGAACGACTAGGTCTGAATACCTTAGAAGAATTACCTAGCCTTGGGGAATTCGTACCAGAGTCAGAAATATTTGAGACTCTTGAGTTAGCGCTTCGAAATAGCTCCGAGGATGAGTCGGAGATAGCAGAGTGACCGAAGAGGAATCGCCTGAGCGACTCCAAAAAATTATGGCTAGGTTCGGAATTGCTAGTCGCCGAGTAAGCGAAGAAATGATCGAAGCGGGACGAGTAAAGATAGGCGATCGCGTAGCCGTACTTGGGAACCGTGTCAGCTCGACAGACGTGGTCCTTATCGATGAAGTCCCGCTGCTTAGAGACTCTTCATTAGTCCACTATCTTCTCAACAAGCCTGTTGGAGTAATCTCGACTTCGAAAGATCCATCTGGTCGGCCGACAGTAGTTGGTCTCGTTCCTCAAACCGAAAGAGTTTTTCCTGTCGGGCGTCTTGATTCGGAAAGCGAAGGGCTTCTAATAATTACTAATGACGGCGACCTAACTCACCGACTCACTCACCCATCATTTGGAGTGCCAAAGGAGTATCTTGCTCATGTAGCAGGCGTTCCTGCGCCCGGGGCTCTCAGAGCATTGCGAGAAGGGGTTGAGCTAGAAGATGGTTTAACTTCACCTGCGCAGGTATCAATGGTGCAAGAAGGGCTTCTTAAGATAGTTATTCATGAGGGGCGCAATAGGCAAGTGAGACGCATGTGCGAAAGTATCGGCCATCCGGTGCTGCGACTAGTCCGGACGCGAATAGGACCTATCAGTGACCCTAAGCTTCAATCTGGGAAATGGCGGTTACTTTCTCCAAAAGAGGTTCGCTCTTTGTACTCGGCGACGTTGTAAGAATGGAGTGATAGTACGAAATGGATCAGCTAGCTTGGCGTCCTCTTCGGTACCATTCATTCTGGTGAATACACTTTCCTCCAAAATGCAGAAAATGATTTATGACTGCTCAAATTAGACGCGCTCAGATTGTGGGGACAGGGTTGATCGGTGGTTCGATCGCAATGGCCCTGAAGTCGCTTGGTTGGCATGTGACAGGTAGAGATAAGGCCCCCGAGAACGCGGCGAAGGCTTTGTCTTTGGGAGCTATTGACCTAATCGGATCGGACTTAGCTGCAGAATTCACCTTCGTAGCTGTTCCGGCGAGTTCGGTGGAGGAAGAAGTAAGACGAGCATTAGATGAGACAGTTGGGTTTGTGACAGACACTGGGAGTGTTAAAGCTTCTATAACTTCGGCTATAAGCAACCCGAGGTTTATTCCAGGACATCCAATGGCCGGATCAGAACAAGATGGAGTTAATGGCTCTGATCCTGAAATTTTTACCGGTGCTGTATGGGTGCTTACTCCCTCTTCAGCGACTGAAGACAATGGGCTCAGAGAACTCCAAGCTCTTTTGGGAAGCATTGGCTCTGACGTTGTCACCATGGATGCAGAGCGTCATGACGCTCTAGTCGCCGTCGTGTCTCATGTCCCACACCTGACGGCAGCGGCAATGATGTGTATGGCAGATGACAGAGCTAATGACGACGCTCCGCTTCTTAGACTCGCCGCAGGCGGCTTTCGCGATATGACGAGGATTGCTGCGGGGAACCCTCGAATATGGCTAGATATTTGCCAAGAAAATCGATTGGCGATTGTCTCAGCGCTCGACGAATTGTCTAAAAGGTTGGGTGAAATGCGAGAGATAGTGGCTGGATCTGATGTTGTGAACCTAAAGGCACTCCTGTCTCAAGCTCGCAGAGCTAGAAATAATCTTCCAGCGCGTTATGTAAGACCACAAGATTTGATTGAAGTTCGTGTGTCGATTCCTGATAAAAAAGGGCAAATAGCAAAAATTACAATGCTCGCGGCAGACTGTGATGTAAACGTAGCGGACATAGAAGTCACGCATAGTGCCGAGGGCTCCCAAGGCGTTCTTGTTTTGGTTGTCTCCAGGAATGAGTCTCAAAGGTTCCTGACGGCCCTTGCGGGTATGGCCTATCATGCAACGATAAGAGAGCTAGCGTGAAGACTGGTCGTCTCCTGACCCCATTCATATCTCCTGCTAAAGGAGTCGCAGATGTGCCGGGTTCGAAAAGTCTGACCAATAGAGCATTGATATGTGCTGGTCTGGCTGATGGGACTAGCGTAATTGAAAATTTCCTTATGGCTGATGACACTGAAGCTATGATTGCTGCTCTGCAAGATCTTGGGGTCTCTCTAATTGCCCATGAAAATGGCCGGTCTCTTCAAGTTACGGGATTGTCTGGCCCGCCAGACGTCTCGGACGTATCAATCAATGCCCGGTTGTCGGGAACCACCTCACGATTCATTGTTCCAGCTGTAGCTGTTGGTCGAGGCAAGTTCACGATAAGTGGAGAGGCTCCTTTGATGAGGCGACCTTTCCATGACCAAATAGTTGCCCTTCGTTCTCTAGGAGCAAATATTACCGAATTGGGCGAAGCTGACTGTCTGCCACTAGAGGTTGATGCCAATGGTCTAGACGGTGGGACCATTTATGTAAATGCTGAGAAAAGCAGCCAGTTTGCAAGTGGAATTCTAATGGCAGCCCCGCTCATGAAAAATGGTTTGACTTTACATCTTGAGGGCGCCGTAGTCAGCAGACCATATATCGCGTTAACTCTGGACGTTATGCGGAGATTCGGAGCTGAAATATCAAATCCGGTAGATGGAACTTATGTTGTTTCGCCGACGGGTTACCAGTCGGCTATCTATCAGGTTGAACCCGACGCCTCTGCAGCTTCTTACATGTTTGCTGCAGCAGCAATCACAGGCGGAAGGGTGCGCGTGAATGGGCTAAGTCGATCAAGCAAGCAGGGCGATATTAAATTTGTTGATGTCCTTGAGGATCTTGGTGCCACGGTGCATTCTGGCGAGACATTTTTGGAAGTAGCAGGCGGTTCGTTGTCAGGTGGAAAATTTGATTTGAATGACTTTTCTGACACTGCCCAAACGTTAGCTGCTGTTGCGGCGTTTGCGAGCGCCCCCATTGAGATAGAGGGAATTGGTTTCATTAAAGCTAAAGAAACTGACCGTATAGAAGCAATGACAACAGAACTCGCACGTTGCGGAGTTGCAGTCGAGCAGAGCCAAAATGGAATGGTTATAAACCCTAACCAATGGGCGCTGCGTAGCGCCCAGGTAGAAACCTATGACGACCACCGAATGGCTATGTCAATGTCATTACTTTCTCTCCGGGTTTCAGGAATCGAAATCATAGATCCAGAATGTGTTGATAAGACCTTTCCTAAGTTTTTTGAAGTTTTAGAGAGCCTGAGAGACAACAAAGATTTTTCTTCGGAAACAACACCCGTGATAGCAATCGATGGTCCGGCTGGCGCCGGGAAATCTACGATCGCTAAGCTCTTGGCGGAACATTTAGGAGTCCCTCATTTTGATACTGGGGCCATGTACCGAGCAGTTACACTAGCGTGCCTTGATGCTGGCCTTGATGTTGGAAATATAGAAGCTGTAGCGCTCTTAGCAGAAAAAATCGAAATAACAGTCGGGTCAAGAGTTCAGGTCGATGGCGTTGACGTAAGCGAAAGAATTCGTGGGATTGAAGTCGGACAGAACGTAAGTGCTGTCGCAGCAAACTCCTTAGTTCGAAAGATTCTAGTAGAACGACAGAGACGTTGGGCTATTGAGTCAGGTGGCGGTGTTATGGAGGGCAGAGATATCGGAACAGCCGTGTTTCCTGATGCTGCTCTAAAAATATTTTTGACAGCAACTGCAGATGTTAGGGCAAAGCGTAGGTTTGGTGAGAGCTCCGATCAGTCTTTGGGGCAGGTTAAAAAAGAAATTTTAGCTCGTGATGAGACAGATTCCAGTAGGCAAGACTCACCTCTTCGAATAGCAGCCAACGCTGTGATCGTCGACACAAGCAACTCGACGATTGCTGAAACTGTTGAACTACTTGGAATGTTATTTCGCTCAGAGGTGAGTCAATAAGTGACTGTAGAACTACTCAAAGACAAAAGAGCTAGCTGGTATAACCGAGCTATGTATCGGATCCTTAAATACCTCCTCTGGCTTTTTTTTAAAGTATGGAATCGTGTAACCATCGAAGGCATAGAGAACATACCGGCAGGCGCATGCGTGTGGGCTCCGAATCATAGAAGCTACATAGATTCCCCGTTGCAAGCTGCAATTCCGGTCAGGCTTCGTTTCATGGGTAAAGATTCCATGTGGGATAATCGATTCTTTGGGTGGCTTTTCACAACGATCGGTAGTTTCCCGGTCAGCAGGGGAACCTCTGATAGGGCCGCATTGACTACAGCTCTAAACGTCTTGATGAGCAGCGAGGATCCGGTTGTTGCTTTTGCGGAAGGTGAGAGGAAAGACGGTCCACGCGTACACCCCCTCTTTGACGGAGCGGCATATCTTGCTTCAAAGGCACAGGTGCCCATTGTTCCGGTGGGTATAGGAGGTACGGCAGCAGCTATGCCTCGAGGCGCAAAAATGATTTATCCCAAACGAGTTCACGTAATTATAGGTAAACCCATGCCACCACCAGCTCTGTCAGAGACAGGAAGGTTGTCTCGGAGAGAAGTGAAAAACACGACCGAGTTACTTCGCGAAGAAATTCAGAGTCTTTTCGATCGAGCTCAAATAAAAGCCGGAACACCTAACCTGCGAGATAACGAAGACCAACCGGAGAGCCCTGAAGGGAACTAATGTCAGGAGCGTAGACGGCCGCAGTCAGGTTAGTGAGCGAGCACCGCAAGCACCTCGCTAGCAGATACGTCTCGATCTCTTACGGCTTTTCTGCAACTGGGTGCGACTGCGAGCATCACATGAACGGCAGCTTCGAGCGAAGTAAGCAAATTGCGTAGCTCCCGAGGAGGCGGAAAGTACTCATCTTCTTGAGTAATAGAGATTTCTCGCACCCCATTGTTGGGAGCGAGTTTATTAATCACTGCTTGAACTAATTCCTCCGGAGCCGAAGCTCCTGCGGTGACGCCTATGATGCCTTCCAAGTTGCCCGGCAGTTCTGAGACTGAATTTATTCTGAAGACTTCAGTGTTGCCTGCCTCGTGAGCGAGTTTCGCTAACGCCATTGTGTTAGAAGAATTAGCAGAACCTATAACTATTACTGCATCGCATTGTGCTGAGATAGCTGAAAGAGCTGACTGCCTATTAGTAGTGGCGAAACAAAGATCGCTGCGGCCAGGCATCCAAACATCAGGAAACTTGTCGATAGTAGCCTCAAGCACTCCTTCCCAGTCTTTATGGCTTAAAGTTGTCTGGGCCAAAATAGCAATCGGCTCATCGAACTGGGGTAATGCCTCGACTTGTTCTGCGGTTTCAACAAGGCTTATGTCCTTTGGGGCAACAGCCATAGTGCCGACTGCTTCCTCATGCCCCTCATGCCCGACGTATACAATTCGGTAGCCTTTTCCCACCCGTACTTGAACTTCGTGATGAACCTTCGTTACCAATGGGCAGACCGCATTTACAACGAACCCACCAGAACGCTCTGCCTCAGAGACCACTTCCGGAGCCGAACCATGGGCGGACAGCATGATAGGCCGCCCTTTAGGGACTTGAGAAATATCGTCGACGAATTCCACACCAAGCTGGCGAAAACGATCTACAACTATTTGGTTGTGAACAATCTCGTGATAGCAGTAGACCGGCGGCTCGAATGATCTCACCATCCAGATAAGCGCTTTGATAGCCATTTCCACCCCCGCGCAAAAACCTCGAGGGGAAGCGAGAAGAACTTGGTCTACGTTCACGTCTTTGAGGTTAGCGTGGCGAACACTACAAGTCGGCCGTTCGTGTGCTCTCTGAAATAGCACACGAAACCCAAGCTGTACAAGACCTGCGGTGCCTATACACTTTGAACGGATCCTTAGTGTGGCTTCTACACATTAAGGATCCACTTCATTTAACAGAGGTTTAAGGCCAAGATCGAGCGCGATGAGGCAGCCGGCATTGACCGTCCCGACATCCCTGAAACCGAGCACCCAGTGGTGGTGCGCCATCCCGACGCCGGTCGAGGTGTCGTGATGCTCCCTGGCGAGATGGCGCAAGACATCTTGGAGTACTACTCAGGAGTCGCCGAGCACAAGGCGGCGATGTGCTCATCGGCCACTACTTGACCACCGTCACCATCTGAGATCCAGGAGCAGGCATGACAGACTTCAAAGGAAGGATCGGACGCACCTTGGCCCTCAATCTAAGAGGATCACCCAGATCGGTGAGGAGACAGAACAGATGGGCCTATCCTTAATCAGGTATGTCACGTCCAATTATCGTCGCCGTAGAGCCAGGCAGTCCGGCGTACGAGTCTGGTTTGCTTCCCGGTGATGAAATCGTAACAATCGATGGAGAAGTTCCGACCGACGTCATTAGGTGGCAACTCTTAGTTGACGAGCCCGACCCAGTCTTTGAGATTAGTCGCGGTGGACTCGAAATCAGTGTGATAGTAGCTAAATCGGCGAGCAGCCCGTTAGGGGCTGATGTCGATGCAGCGATATTTGATCGTGTGAGAACGTGCGACAATCATTGTGAGTTCTGCTTTATTTACCAACTGCCTAAGGGCATGAGGCGCAGCCTTTATATGAAAGATGACGATTATAGGTTGTCTTTTTTGTATGGAAACTTTACGACTCTTACCCGTTTCACTGAAGCCGATCTTGAAAGAGTGATTTCTGAGGGTTTGTCACCTCTTTATGTGTCCATCCACGCTACAGATCCTGAAGTTCGAAGTCGTATGCTCAAAAATAAGCGAGGGGCTTATAGCTTGAGATGGCTGAGGGCGCTGCTTGATCATGGCATCGAAATCCATGGCCAGATTGTTGTGTGTCCCGGTCTTAACGATGGGGACCTCCTTGACCAAAGCCTCATGGGTATTTTAGATAAATACCCGGAGTTAGCTTCTGTGGCCGTAGTTCCCCTAGGCGTTAGCGACTACAACCGTGAGAGCTCAATGCGAGCGCATAGCGAAGATGAGGCTCGTAAAGTAGTAGAAATTGTTGAAGACTGGCAGAGTCGATTTTTGAAGTTGTTGGGGCGCCGGATGGTCTTTGCAGCAGATGAGTATTATCTGCTTGCCAATGTGCCGTTCCCGAGTTCCTCGACATACGGAGATTTCCCAATGCATGAAGATGGGATTGGAATGGTCCGTGCCTTCGAGGCGGAATTTAACGGAGCCGTTGAAAGCGGAATCGGTCCTAGAGCAGGTTTTTTTCATTGGGTAGACGGAGCACCGGCTGAGGGCTATCGCGCTCCTCGAGAAAAACCCGTTGTTGCCAATAGAGGTGGAGAGCTATTAAGCGATTTCGAAGACCTCAAAGGGTCTTCGGTGTCGGTCCAGTTAACACCTAGGAAAAAAGCTCCGATCGGCATTCTTACTGGCAGTTATGGTATGCGGGTCCTTGCCCCGCTCTTAGAGGAATTAGACCGAGAAGATGTAAGACTTATAGAAGTTGAAAATAAGTTTTTTGGTGGAAATATTGGTGTTAGCGGTTTGATGGTTGGAGCAGATATAAGTCGGGTCTTAGAAGTTGAGCCCGAGGGTCACCGTTATCTGTTACCAGATGTTTGCCTTAGCTCGGGTCGGTTTCTGGATGGCATAGAAGTTGTCGATCTTCCTCGAAGTGTCGAAGTTGTGCCTGCTGATGGCATATCATTGCGAGCTGTTCTTGAGCGCACGTCGCAACGGTCAATACCAGGAGAAAATCATGGCTGAGTTACCTGTTGTGTCAGTTATCGGGAGACCAAATGTTGGGAAGTCAACTTTGTTCAATCGTATAATTGGTCGAAGAGAGGCGATAGTTGAAGAGCGGTCCGGCGTTACTAGAGACCGTAAAACTTTGGAAGCAGAATGGTCAGGTAACTCATTTTTGCTCGTTGACACTGGCGGTTGGATGCCTTCAGGCACAGATCTTGATGAAAAAGTTTCTGCTCAGAGTGAAAAAGCTATGTATGACTCCGATTTACTCCTGATGCTCGTTGACGCGACTACAGGAATTACAGAAGAAGACAGCCGTATCGCTAGTCTGCTTCGCCGTATCGATACTAATGTTTTGCTGGTTGTTAATAAGGTTGACCATTCAGGACGCGACCTTGATGTATGGAATTTTATGGGCCTTGGTTTAGGCGAACCCTTTGCGGTTTCCGCCCTTCATAGCCGTCATACAGGTGATTTATTGGATCGTATAGTCGAGATGTTGCCATCTGAAGCTGATGATGAAGATGTGCTATCAAGCCTTGAGATAGAAGACGATGGCGTTCCTGGAGTAGCAATTGTGGGACGCCCAAACGTCGGGAAATCCACATTGTTTAATCGAATGATCGGCGACGAGCGTTCTGTAGTGCATGACATGCCGGGCACTACACGAGATGCAATAGACACAGTGGTTGATACTGATTTGGGTCCGGTTCGTTTCATCGACACTGCGGGCATGAGGAGGAAAGCTCGCGTTGATGATGACACTGAGTACTATTCCAACCTTCGGGCCTTGAGAGCATTGGATAAGGCTGATGTTGCACTTTTGGTTATCGATGCTAGCGAAGGGGTTACTGCTCAGGACCAACGCCTGGCCGAGAGAGTAGACGGAGCCGGATGCCCAATTGTGGTCTTGATGAACAAGTGGGAGGTCCTTGATCAAGAACAAAAAGATGAAGTTATGTATCAAGTAGGTCAACGGCTACATTTTTTAGGAGAATCTCCAATATTGCGAATAAGCGCACGCACAGGTCAAGGCGTTCATCGGCTGATACCGGCTCTTGAGGCGGCTATAAATGCATACGAGACTCGGGTTCCAACCCGCAAAGTTAACGAGGTGATCCAACTAGCGCAGTCGGCTCAGCCGGGGCCACATGGGGCTCGAGTCCTTTACGCTACTCAAGGAGCAGCTCAACCTCCTACTTTTACTTTGTTCTCAAATAAAGAGATACCAGCGAGCTATATGAGATATTTGGAACGCAAACTTCGAGAAGCATTCGACTTAGGGGCAACTCCTATACGTATGCGTGTCCGCAGGCGGGGATAGCGGGAACTATGCCTGTAGCTATTGCAATGGATGTTAGTTGTGCCTTGGTGTGAGTCTTGTGACCGTCACGTAGACAAAGGACTGTTGAGTAGCCACGGTGGCTGCCCTTCTTGCGGTAAGCAGATTGGTGAACCATCTAAGCGGCCAAGTGCTCCGTGGCATTTCTGGGTGGTTGTGGCAGGAGCTGCCTTGTATCTAGGCTGGCGAGCTGTTGAACTAGTAGTTTGGATTATTCAACAGCTTTTGCAAGCAGCCGGCTAACTTCATACGCTCGTTGCAGCGGATTTTCTGATCTTTCGCGGTGCTATGGTACTGGTGTGCCCGGGCTGTGGCGCAGCTTGGTTAGCGCACTTGTCTGGGGGATAAGGGGTCGGAGGTTCGAATCCTCTCAGCCCGACTGGAAACTAGCAAAAATCACTATCGGCGTTAGGAAATCGTCGAGGACCTCAACTGCGGCTCCACAACAGTCGATTTTTTCCAAAGAGTTATGATTTCCTTTCTAGCAATAAGAAGATTGGGTATGTCATGGTTCTCTGTCCATATGAAGGTCATGGTCTCCAACAACTTAGGAGAGCCCTGGGACAATCAACCCTCGTCGAAGTCGTCACCCTCAGGCGAATCTGTTCCACTCTTCGACGCAGCATCACACCGATCGCGAAGCACGAGGCGGAGGTCGCGGCGGAGGTCGTCGAGGCGGTCGCGAAGGTCGAGGCTGTAGAGGCGGTCGAGGGGGTCGAGTTCGACGCTGTCGAGGAATTCGCAGTCGGCTTCACTAGGAGCATCAGACACAGCGCTAGCTTCTGGCGCAGCGTTTTTTGCACGGCTTTCAACCTGCACGTCATCATCTGAACCGCACCCAGCAACACCGAACACAGACGTGAGCAGCAAGGCCATAGCGAAGAGAGTTCTTTTCACAGCGGAGAGTGTAGCTGTGGGGCTCCAAAACGAAGCAGGATTTGCCGTCTAGGTTCCGAGTTCACTGAGTACTTTTACATAGTCGAGCAGGACCAAGTTTCCCGCATGGATATACGCTGGGCCCCATGGAAACGAACCCTTCAAAAGGGTTACGCTTACCGTCGTGGGCGCTACAGGACTCACCCCTCGATACCTAAGAAAATCCGCAGCTACCTAAGACAGATCAAGGCCGAGGAAGAACAGCCATTTTTTCGCTTTCGGGTAACTCCCAAAATCGTTTCATCTCTTCATCAAGATCCGCAACGGTTCGACCAAACACGATCTCGAAGGTTTCTTCCCAACCGACTCTTTCAACCATTGGATGGAAATCCTCCAGCAACACATCGACGTCTGTGTCAGAAAGCAGATGAGCGATGGCCCATGCCCCCAGGTCATAAGCCACATTCTTACACGGATCCGAATATTCAGTAATCGAGCTTAGGTTTCGCCCCGCGCAGCCATTAGAAAACTCGTTCTCGATATTGTATAATTTGTTGGTCATTTGGTCCTCATAGGAGAACGGGGAATCGCCTTTTGGGACTTTGGGCATTCTCCCCTGGTCAGCCAGTTGGGCAGCGCCGTATTGAGCCATGAACTCCGCGGATCCCTCAGCAAACCAGACCGGCCCCATTGCGCTATCTCGCTTACCGTAATCCAGAGTGCTTATAAACGAGTGTTGGACCGCATGCCAATATTCATGAAGAACAGTCTTAACATCCTCTGCACCCGGAGTTCCAAATCGTCCAGCGAGACCCCACGGCAGTGTTGAGGCGAAGCGATGGATTCCCCATTCAAACCCTCCGTTATGCCCAGCTGATCCGAAAGGCATATTATCTGCCACAGCTAGAGCTCCCAGCTGTTGGTACTCAATCATCGAATACTGTTCCGAACCCGCCTCCCGCTCCATACATTCCTCGTATTCCCACTCGCCGCGTACATCACGGCGGGTACAAAATTCACTAACCAGTGCTTCCCCAGCTACCGGGTCTAATCCGAGAACCCAATACTCGACGGGCCAGTAAAGGCCCCACATATCGGCTGCAAGGTTCAGAGATTCCAAAACTGCTTCTGAGACTGATTCTGCAACATCGTCTGCGGCAAAAACTTTTACTGTCAGCGGTTGCGAGATAATCACTGAGCCAGAGCTATAAGAATCGGGTTCATTATCATCGTAACGAATCGAACCGTCATCATCGCCGGGATCGTTATCACTGCTCTTATCAGAATCAAGCGTTAGGTCGCTATTGTCCTCTGCTGAGTTGTTTATTCTGGTTTCAACCTGCACGTCGTCATCTGAACCGCATCCAGTAACACCGAACACAGACGTGAGCAGCAGAGCCATAGCTAAAAGAGTTCTTTTCACAGTGGAGAGTTTAGCTGTGGGGCTCCAAAACGAAGCAGGATTTGCCGTCTAGGTTCCGAATCCACCGAGCGCTTTTGGATAGTCGAGTAGGACCATTGCCTTCTATCTGGGTATACGCTGGACCCCATGGAAACTAACCCTGAGAATCAGGGTCGTCTTTCCCGTTGTGGGCGCTACAGGACTCGACCCGAAAGTCGGAATAAAAATATCCGCAACTTCCTGAAACGAATTAGGGAGCCGCGTCCATCTCTAAGAGTATGGAAAACAAACCGCAGCTATGTACCTGCGAAAGTCAACCGAGGATGGTGGCAAAGTGTCTCCGCCAAGGAGCATGACGTTCGCATCAGAGCCGAACAGCTAGGCATCAACATCATCGCCACCTACCGGGACAACAGGGGCGGCTACCGTCTCATCAGCATGACCGCTATACGTCACCTCCTTCTGGCACTGCTCCTCAGCCTCGTCCCACTCACCACGGCATGCGACGACAGCGACGAGACCATCTCATCAGGCAACAGTTCATCAACCGACTTGGGGTCGACCGACCGCGAGTTCTGGTCTACGGCGGTGACCCAGGACGGGTCGCCTCGCGAGCTGATAGAGGGCACCCGCATCACGCTGCGTTTCCGCAACGGCAACCTCTCGGCGTCGGCGGGCTGCAACTTCATACGTGGACCTTTCGAGCTCGACGGCGACACGCTCGTAGCCGCCGAACTCGTCATGACCGAGATCGGCTGTAACCCCGAGCTGCACGCGCAGGACGACTTACTGGCCGCCCTCCTCACCGACGCGCCCACCGTCGCGCTCGATGGCAACCGCCTGACGCTGATCACCACCGACCTCTATATCGAGTTCCTCGACCGCCGAGTGGCCAACCCTGACCGCACTCTGATCGGAACGCAGTGGGCGGTCACCGGTTTTCTCGACGGTGAAACCGCGTCCGCGTTCGCCATCGACAAGGCCGGCTGGTTCAGGTTCGATGGCGCGTCGACCATAGTGGGACACGACGGATGTGCGCCCTTCACCGTCAACGTCGAAGTGTCCGAGGGCGAGGTCGGCGGGCCAATCGAAGGCGACGCCGAGTTACAGTTCGGACCGGTCGTAGACGGGCTCGATCCTACGTGCAATGTCAACGCCGACTACGCCGAAGCGTTCCGTGCCCTCTTCGACACCGGCGCTGCCGTCGTCGACATCGAGGGTGACCGCCTGACCATCCTCAACTCCGACGGGCGCGGTGTCACCGCTCGGGCGGTCGAGTAGCCCGTGGATCGAGCACGACGCATCAACAGACCCGCCCTTTTATCCACCTCCGGACCCGTTCGCTCAGGACGAAAAGGGTTAAGACTTGGGCTCTCCCAGAAACAAGCTTGCTAACCCCCTTCATCGACATCGACACACACCAACCCCAACACCACCGCACTCGCAGCAGACGGAGGAACCTTCGACCTCCTCAACTCAGAGCGCAACACCACACTGAGGACACACACCAACCCCAACACCACCGCACTCGCCACCATCAACTAAAACCCTCCCCAATACATGCTTGCTAATCCCCATCGAGGCGAGCGATCATGGACCTGTGAGTGGTCATTCTGTTAAGGCACCGGCTCTACAGGACTCGGACCCATTCGCCACATGAAGAAATAAACGGATACCTGAGACAAACCGGGGAGATCCGTCCATGTCTAAGAGCGACGACTTTCAAAGTCCCAAAAAATACCGGGCAATGCCGTACGAATAAATCAAGAGAAAAATTAAATTGATTCATTTTAATTGGGGCTCGGTGCGCAACCAAGCACAGTAAATCTAAATCAAACAAAATGGAAAAGACAAGAACATAGTCAGTGGATACCAATCAAAAATGATTGCTGTAGCACTTAGCAAACCGAGCAGCAGAGTGACATTCTTTAAGAATTTTTCTGTCTTTGAAGAGATCTCAGAAGGCAGCAAAAATCTAAAAAACTGATTGAGTAAACCGTCCATTAGCGCCTAGCTCTAAAGACAGAAAAGGAAACTCCGCCTGCGAGACGGAGAGCCTAAGGAAGGGGTCGGAAGTTCAAATCCTCTTAGCCCGATTTTCTGGCCGTTTAGTGTCCACAAAACCAATCGATGGTTATCGATTCCGCACGTTGGCATTAATCTGTTCTCTTGATTCGTCAAGAACCTTAAAAATATTTTGAGGATCGGTGGCCACTTTTAACAAACCTCGCGATTTTTCCCTGATGAAGCCCTCGGTGTGAGCGACATCCAAAAAATTAACAAACGACCCCCAAAAAATTTGAGGGCCTAGCAGCGCAGTTGGTAACGAATGAATGCCTAACTGCGTCCACGTTAATGTTTCAGTCAACTCTTCAAGGGTTCCGAAACCACCGGGAAGGGCAACGGCTCCATCGGAAAGTTCGTACATCAATGCTTTGCGTTCATGCATGGAGTTTACGAGGTGGAGCTTAGAGAGTTTTTTGTGAGAAACATCCATCGAGAATGTGTTGGATGGGTAAACCCCAACCGCCTCACCGCCCGCTTCGATCACAGAGTCAGAGAGAATCCCCATAAGGCCAACGTTGCTTCCACCAAAAACTAAAGTGACCTTATTTTTGGCTAGGCATTGACCTAAGTCGTAAGCAAGGGCGCTGTAGGTTGGGCTGTTCCCGATTGATGAGCCGCAGAAGACGCTAAGCGCATTGTATTTGGTTGAGGCATTCATGGCATGAGCTCTCGCTTTCATTGGCTGGCTATCAGAAATGTTGGTGTTGTCTTCGTCTGAATTCGTTGAGCATCAGGAGACTAGTTTATCGAGTTATTCGTTCATGCTTTTTGCCAATTCAGTAGCGTCAGCCCAAGAACCATGGTTCATAAGTAGCCGTCGGTACTGAACAAACGGCTTAATGCTATTTAATGCCATTACTCCTGTAAGGCGTTCAGAACTGCGGTAGCCAGCTACAAAAGAATTGCTTGCAGTCGAGCCAACTAGGACTTGTGCCTGGTTAGTGCCTTCTGGATTTCCTGCGATTTGAATACGGCTACCATATTGGTCTGACCACACGAACGGAACCGAATTGTATGGCTTAGCTGAGTCAGGATTGAGTAAATTTTTGGCTACGAGCATGGCTTGTTCTGTAGCAGCAGTCCAATGTTCAAACCTTTTCGGTTCTGGCCCTATCCATTGATTAGGAACTTTAGCGACATCACCGATTGCGTAGACTCCGGGTGCACCTGCATTCAAGTACGGGTTGCAAACGATTCCATCGGATATTTCTAAACCTGAATTGGCTAGCCAGTTAGTGCATGGTTCGACACCGATACCGACCACTACTAGATCTGCAGGCAACGTAAGCCCATTGCTCAAAAGCACCGCTTCAACTTGTTCGTTACCGATTACGCGTTGAACTGTTGTCCCCGTTAACAGTGTGACCTGGTTCGCTGAGTGTAGATCGCCACAGATTTTGCCCATCTGAGCCCCAAGCCCACGAGTAAGCGGTGTCCCGGCTGCTTCCACGACCGTGGTATGGCATCCTTGGCTTGCAGCGGAGGAAGCTACTTCCGATCCTATGAAGCCAGCTCCGATTACGATGACTCGAGCGTCTTTCTTGAGTCGAGATTTAATAGCTAGCGCGTCGTCGATGGTTCGAAGCACCTCCACGCCGCTTATTTGAGGTATTCCTGAAAGTTTTCTTGGGGTGGCTCCGGTAGCAATTATTAAAGCATCGTAGTTTAATTGCTCACCACCTACAGTGAGAATTTGCTTAGCTGTATCTAACTCTGAGGCTGGTTCACCAAGGAGCAACTCAATCGAAGCGGCTGCATAAGTTGAGGCGGGGTTCAAGGTCAAGTTTTCGGCGTCGGTCTCCCCGCTAAGTATTCCTTTCGAAAGGGGAGGTCTGTCGTACGGGAGGTGTGACTCAGAACCTATAAGAGTTAGTTCTCCTTCGAAACCTTCTACGCGTAAATTTTGTGCCGCTCTAGCGCCAGCTAGTGAAGCGCCAACGACGAGAATCCGGCGGATATCGTTTGTCATGTTTGTCAATACTAGTGCTTGTCTCGCATGAGAAGATTTTTGACTACTCTAAGTGGTTCAAAAAATATTGTCTGAGTTGTGATAATTGAAAAGAAAGTTAAAAGTTCCTTGAACTAGCTCTTCGCGACCTGTACACATGCTTGACAACGTTGTAACTACAAGGCTGTAATCATTAGTCCAGGAATGTTGACGGTTTACTGACCAGATATTTGGTCAGTTTCTAGGAGGTCGTCAATGTCGTGGCTAATGGTGTTGATGTTCTGAGGACGAAGCGTGGCGGTAACTGAAGAAGAAACAGCAAGTAATCTAAGTGATAGCTCGAGCTCCGGCTCAGCGATGCGCGTTCAGAAGCGTGATAAATCGTTGCAGCCTGTGGATGTTAATAAGATAGTTCGCGCTGTTGAACGCTGCGCAACAGGCCTTGCTGGAGTAGACCCGTTGCGTATAGCGACTCGAACTATTTCAGGTTTGCATGACGGCGCTACAACAACAGAACTTGATGAGCTTTCAATTCGTACTGCGGCAGCTTTAATCATCGAGGAACCTAACTATTCTCGCCTAGCAGCTCGCTTGCTTGGGACTTTCGTAGATAAAGAAGTTCAAAACGAGAATGTTTACTCGTTCAGTCAGTCAATAGAGCTTGGATTCGATTGCGGACTGATACACGGCGATGTCTTGAATTTTGTTCGTGAAAACGCACGCAAACTTAATGATGCGGTAGCGGCCGATAGAAATAATTTGTTTGAATTTTTTGGTTTGAGAACCGTTTACGACCGCTACCTACTTAGGCATCCCAGCAAAAGGTCAGTAATCGAAACACCGCAGTATTTCATGTTACGTGTTTCATGCGGCTTGGCCCGATCGGCTGAAGAAGCGATAACTCTATATGACTTAATGTCGAGTCTCGAATATCTAACTTCAAGCCCGACTTTGTTTAACTCCGGAACTAAACACCCTCAGATGTCTTCTTGTTATCTTCTGGATAGTCCAGAGGATTCTTTGGAGGGCATATACAAGAGATACACCGATGTTGCAAAGCTCTCAAAATTCGCAGGCGGAATAGGTGTTGCTTGGCATCGGGTACGGGCTAAGGGTTCGCTTATCGAGGGCACAAATGGGTTGTCAAACGGAATCGTGCCTTGGCTAAAAACCCTTGATTCTTCTGTTGCAGCAGTTAACCAAGGTGGCCGTCGAAAAGGAGCTGCTTGCGTCTACTTAGAGTCATGGCACTCAGACGTTGAAGATTTTCTAGAAATGAAAGACAACACTGGCGACTCGTCGCGACGAGCGCACAATCTGAATTTAGCTAATTGGATCCCAGATTTATTCATGGAAAGAGTTGAGAACGACTGGCAGTGGTCACTCTTTGATCCCAAGGTAGTGCCACATCTTACAGATTTGTATGGCGATGATTTTCGCCAGGCTTACTTAGGTGCTGAACAAGCGGGGCTCTTCGACAAGCAGGTTCCTGCTCGACAGTTGTATTCACGGATGATGAGAACCCTGGCTCAAACTGGTAACGGCTGGGTCACGTTTAAAGACTCCTCTAATCTTAAATGTAATCAAACAGGCAAAGACGGAAACGTTGTTCACCTCTCTAATCTGTGTACCGAAATTCTTGAAGTTACGAGCCAAGATGAAACAGCGGTGTGTAACCTCGGATCGGTTAATTTAGGAAGGCTCGTCCGAAACGGTGAGTTTGATTTTGGCCGTTTAGGTGAAGTGGTAAGAACCGCTGTTCCGTTCTTGGACAGAGTCATTGACATTAACTTTTACCCGACTTCAGAGGCGGGTAAATCGAACAGTAAATGGCGCCCTGTCGGTTTAGGTCTCATGGGCCTTCAAGACGTGTTCTTTCAGCTTGGTATGACTTTTGATGGGCCGGAAGCTCTTGAACTATCGACTCGAATTAGTGAAGAGATCTACTACTGGGCGTTGTCAGCAAGTTGTGATTTGGCGCAAGAGCACGGAGCTCATGAAGGTTTCGATGAGACTCGAGCCGCTTTAGGTGATTTGCAATTCGACTTGTGGGGCGTCGAACCTACAGACGTTTCCAAGTGGGCTATGCTGAAAGATCGAATTAGCCAACACGGACTTCGAAATTCACTAACGATCGCAATTGCTCCAACGGCAACCATTGCTTCTATAGCTGGATGTTACGAATGTATTGAGCCTCAGGTATCTAACCTTTTCAAACGGGAAACATTGTCTGGCGAGTTTCTCCAAATCAATCGATACTTAGTGCGCGATCTTCAGAGTCAAGGTCTTTGGGATCAAGAAATGGCTGCTCGCATTAAAAGAGCGGAGGGCTCAATTCAAGGTATAACAGAGATCTCTGAAGACCTCAGGGCCATATATCGGACTGCTTGGGAAATTCCTCAACGCTCTCTGATAGATCTGGCTGCGCAAAGAGGGCCATATATCGACCAGAGTCAATCTCTTAATTTGTTCATGGAGAGTCCAAGCATTGGAAAACTTTCCTCTATGTACATGCACGCTTGGAAGGTCGGCCTGAAGACCACCTATTACCTTCGGTCACGGCCAGCAACGCGCATAAATCAAACTAATTCTGATGAGGGAACCAATAATACAGTGATTAACCCGCCACAGACATTTACTGATGAGGAAGCGCTAGCTTGCTCTCTAGAGAACCCAGAATCGTGTGAAGCATGCGATTAGTTCTACGAGTTATGAATAACAACCAACTTAAGACCGCTAGGAAATAGATATTAAATGGCATTTGCTGAGCAAAATGATCTATATACGGAACATCCCAACGACCAACTTGATGCACGAGTTCCAGCCGCGGAAACCCAAAACCAAAAGATTCTAGATCCCGGTTTCAACCTTACGCTTAGGCCAATGCGATACCCGGTTTTCTACGACATGTACAGGGATGCGATCAAGAACACATGGACCGTTGAAGAGATTGATTTTTCTGATGACATAGTGGATTTAGATCGGAAGTTACTCCCATCGGAACGTCATTTAATTAACCGGCTGGTTGCTTTTTTCGCTACTGGAGATTCGATCGTTTCGAATAACTTGGTACTCAACCTCTATCAGCACATCAACAGTCCAGAAGCTCGGATGTACCTGAGTCGCCAGCTCTATGAAGAAGCTTTGCACGTGCAATTCTATCTGACGCTCCTTGATAGCTACATACCTGATGTAGATGAACGCGCTGAAGCATTCGCTGCGGTCGAAAATATTCCATCGATACGCCGCAAAGCAGAATTTTGTTTTAAATGGATGGGAAGTATTTCCGAGCTTAATGAGCTTCGCACTGTAGAAGATCGGAAAAAGTTTCTACTCAATTTGATTTGTTTCGCTGCGTGCATCGAGGGTCTATTTTTCTTCGCAGCATTTGCGTATGTGTATTTTTTGCGAAGTAAAGGCTACCTGAATGGTCTAGCTGCGGGGACTAACTGGGTCTTTCGCGATGAGTCATGCCATATGAACTTTGCATTTACCGTAGTGGAGACTATTCGTAAAGAAGAGCCAGAATTGTTTGATCAAGATTTGGCTGAGCGGGTAGTGGAAATGCTTGAAGAAGCCATTGATGTAGAGGCGCAGTTCGCAGTGGACGTTCTGTCTGGTGGCGTTGCAGGCATGTCTGCTAAAGACACCAGAACTTACTTAGAATTCGTGGCAGATCAACGCTTAAAAATGCTTGGTATGCCAATTAGATATGGATCGAAAAATCCTTTTGATTTCATGGAACTGCAAGATGTTCAAGAGCTCACTAATTTCTTTGAAAGACCAGTTTCTGCTTACCAAGTCGGTGTTGAAGGAAGCGTCGCATTTGATGAATCCTTCTAGGCTCAGTCTTCAGCTAAGCGTTTAGCTCTCCAAGAATGTGCTTATCAGATGATCGACTGCTGCTACAGGAGTAGTTTGCTCTGAACGTACCTGTGCTTCGAGGACAGGAAGAAGTTCCCGGACTCGTTCATGACTTCTTAGAGCGTCCACGAGTCGGTCGTCGAGCATTGCCCACATCCACCTAACTCGCTGCTCTTCTCTTCTAAGCGTTGTCGCCCCAGCTTCGGAAAAGATATTTTTATGGTTCATGATCTTGGCCCAAAGCTCCGAGATGCCTTCGCCGGTTAGGCCGGCGCACGTGACGACAGGAGCCGTCCAGAGATCAGAAGTGGGCGCCATTAGGTGTAGGGCCATTTCATACTCTTTGGCCGCTACAGCAGCCTTCTGAGCGTTCTCTCCGTCAGCCTTATTGATAGCCACCATGTCTGCTAGCTCGAGTATTCCCTTTTTGATACCCTGGAGCTCATCACCAGCCCCGTGAAGCATCAAGACTAAGAAAAAGTCAACCATGTCAGCCACCACAGTTTCTGACTGCCCGACACCAACAGTTTCGACCAGGACGACATCAAATCCAGCTGCTTCGCATATCAACATAGTTTCTCGAGTCATACGATTTACACCGCCAAGCTCGCCAGAAGTTGGAGATGGGCGTATGAAAGCTGCAGGATGGTTCGCTAACGTTGCCATCCGTGTTTTGTCTCCGAGAATTGAGCCGCCAGTCCGGCTTGACGACGGGTCGACTGCCAAAACAGCTACTTTGTGGTCATCTTCGACAAGCTTTGTGCCGAGGTTCTCAATGAACGTACTTTTTCCGACTCCAGGGACACCCGTGATCCCAACTCTGTGAGCTTTTCCGGCGAAAGGCAAAAGTTGAGTTAGTAGTTCCTGAGAGAGAGCGCGATGATCCGGCCGGTAACTTTCAATCAGTGTGATAGCACGACCTATGGAGGCACGATCAGCTGACTGGATTCCTTCAGCTAGCTGGGAAATAGAAGGGACAGAAGCCACATCTTAAACTGTACAGCGCAAATGTCTTAGCCCTTATTCGTGTGATTGCATTTCGAGAAAACTCAAGTACTAGTCTCAAGCTAATTAATTGGTAGCCATGCTTTTAGACTAAATTAGAGACACAGAGAGGTCTAGGGTTATAGCGAATGGGAATAACAAGTCGTTTACTGCAACGAGGTTCTAAACGTGTGCACCCTGTTGACGAGTTCCTTGAGCCTGAAGAGGAGGCCAAGTGGATACTCCCAGCTCAAGGAGGCTTGCACCCTTTTACGATGCTGGCATTTGCTGTAGTGCTCCTGGGTTTAGTTGTGTTCATCGACGACCGGTCCTGGGTCCAAGGCGTAGCGCTATTCGTTGTAGTCACGCTCGTCATTGCCGTTCTTTCCACGGCTCGGTATCGCTTAATCGTTATCAGTGCTGATGATGTTCTGCTTTTACGCACTAGAGGTTGGAGACCAGCCAAGCCAGTAGAGCTGATTAATCGATTTCCACGGACACGAAAATTTGAAGTAGGTAATCAGTTTTGGTCACACATTCTGATCGGAAATGAAAAACTTTGGGTACACAAGCGGTACCACGTAAAGTTGCATGCAGCTGATGAAACGCTAGGACGCGGAACTACTAAGAAAACACCGTCTTCTGCTTATCGTGCTAATCGTGCGAAGAAAAAAATAAGCAATAATCAAAAAAAACGTTATTGATGCTGTGATTCAGTATTAGCTAGCAGCCTCTTTGGCTACTGAGTTTGTAACTGAACCAGCAGTTCTCCTGCAGCATCGGAGATAACTGTTCCTGGTGGGAATATTGCTGATGCCCCTGCTTCTTTTAGCGCCTCGAAGTCTTGCTCTGGAATCACTCCGCCTACGACAATCATAATGTCACTTCTCCCTTGCTCAGCAAGAGCATTGCGCAAAGCAGGAATCAAAGTTAGGTGACCTGCCGCTAGGGAAGAAGCACCAACAATGTGTACATCGTTTTCTACTGCTTGTCGGGCGGCTTCTTCAGGGGTGGAGAATAACGGGCCGATGTCTACGTCAAAGCCAAGGTCAGCAAACGCTGTTGCAATAACTTTTTGGCCTCGATCATGTCCGTCTTGTCCCATTTTCGCGATAAGTATTCTTGGCCGGCGGCCTTCTTCAGCGGCGAAAGCATCAACTTTGTCCATGACTTCTTTTATGTCTTTGCTTTGCTCACCCACCTCCTTATTGTACACCCCGGAAATCGATCTAATCTGAGCGGTGTGGCGGCCATAGGCTATTTCTAATGCAAGACTAATTTCACCTACAGTTGCTTTTGCTCGAGCGGCATCTATCGCAAGACCAAGAAGGTTTCCGGTTTCATTTTTGGCTGCGTCAGTCAGCGCATCTAAAGCACGCGTTACTTCTGATTGAGTGCGTTCGTTTTTTAATCGTTTTAGTTTCGCAAGTTGAGCAGTTCGAACCTCAGCATTATCGATTCTCAGTACGTCTACTTTGTCTTCTACATCTAATTGATATTTGTTTACGCCGACCACTACCTGCTTTCCTGAATCAATGCGCGCTTGGGTTCTCGCAGCTGCTTCTTCAATACGCATTTTGGGAATCCCGGCCTCTATGGCCTTAGCCATGCCGCCCATATTCTCAATTTCCTGAATATGGTTCCATGCTTTGTTTGCTAAATCTTGAGTAAGGCTTTCTATAAAGTAGCTTCCACCCCAAGGATCAATTGTTTTTGTAGTTCCAGATTCTTGTTGTAAAAACAACTGTGTGTTTCGTGCGATTCGAGCACTAAAGTCAGTCGGTAGAGCTAACGCTTCATCGAATGCGTTGGTATGAAGACTTTGAGTGTGGCCTTGAGTCGCTGCCATGGCTTCTACACATGTTCGAACAACATTGTTGTATACATCTTGCGCCGTCAAACTCCAGCCAGAAGTCTGGGTATGTGTGCGTAATGACTTTGATTTCTCGTTTTGGGGATTGAAGTCGCTAACTAATCGAGCCCACAGGATCCTGGCTGCGCGTAGTTTTGCAACTTCCATAAAAAAATTCATTCCGGTTGCCCAAAAAAAACTTAATCGTGGTGCAAAATCATCTATGCCAAGCCCGGCTGCTTGTCCGGTCCGAAGATACTCAAGGCCATCAGCAAGGGTATAGCCCAGCTCAAGGTCGGCAGTCGCTCCAGCTTCTTGCATATGGTAACCAGAAATTGAAATCGAATTGAACCGGGGCATGTAGCGACTGGTAAATTCAAAAATGTCCCCGATAATACGCATCGATGGCTGAGGCGGATAGATGTAGGTGTTTCGCACCATGAATTCTTTCAGAACATCATTTTGAATAGTTCCAGCCAGTTTCTCGGGAGCCACCCCCTGTTCTTCAGCAGCGACGACGTATAAAGCGAGGATCGGAAGAACTGCCCCATTCATGGTCATTGAAACACTCATCTGATCGAGAGGTATTCCATCAAACAAGGTACGCATATCGTATATCGAGTCAATAGCAACACCAGCCATGCCAACATCTCCTATGACACGCTCGTGGTCTGAGTCGTAGCCACGGTGAGTGGGGAGATCGAAGGCAACGGAAAGGCCTTTTTGTCCAGCGGCAAGGTTGCGTCGGTAGAACGCATTTGAATCTTCGGCGGTAGAGAATCCTGCGTACTGACGGATAGTCCATGGCTGGTTCGTGTACATAGTTGGATATGGTCCGCGCAGATACGGAGCGAAACCTGGATAACTATGTCTGTCACTGCTATCGCCCAGATCTTCGGATGTATAGAGCGATTTAATACTTATTCCTTCTGGGGTCTCTAGAGGCAAGTTATCTACTTCGGTTACTCCTCCTTCAGAGCCCTCGCTGCCTGCATCTTCAGAATCGAATGTGGGTATTTGGTCGAGCTCCAAAGGGATTCGAGAAAAATCGGGGATTATGTTCATGATTTACTCGCTTTGTTGGTGAAAAGCCTAAGAGTCGCCGACAGTAACTCTAGGACGTCGCAGCCTATGAATATGAAATCATCTACGCCAGCGGCTCTCAACTGGTTGGCTTTGTCTCCTTGATGGCCGGCCAAAAGTACTAATGTGGCTCCTGACTGTTTGAGTGCCATTGCAGTTGATTCTGCTTCCTGCGAGTAAATAGAGTCGGACGAACAGATACAAGCGATTTGACAACCCGATGAGAGGAAGGCTTTAGCTGTGTCAGAAGCGCCAAAGAATCCGCCACGATCATTTACTGTGATTCCCCCAGCTTCGAACAGGTTTTTAGCAAAGGTAGAGCGAGCGCTATAGCTCGGCAAGTCTCCGAGGTTGGCCAAAAAAATAGATGGCTTCTGATCAGCGGTTTCCGCTGCATCACGAATTATTTCGAATGGTTCAGACCAGCGAACAGTCTGGTAGGGGGTTGTAGGGTTGAGCACTGTATCTAAATCTTCGAGCTGCCTTTTCTCCCATTTCCCGATTGGGGACTCATTAAGATCGGGGAACTCGCTTACTCCTGTGATAGGTGCACGGCGAGATGCGATGTCTGTCATTCGTTTTTGGCGTGTTTCTTGGAAAGCGTTTGCTAAAATTCCTGAATCGAGAGCGGAGATCAGACCACCATTTTTTTCGATCAGTTGGAATTCTCTCCAGGACGCGATACTTAAATTTTTGGTTAGGTCTTCGATGTACCAACTGCCGCCAGCGGGGTCGGTCACCGCTCCTGCCTTGGTCTCTTCTTGCAGAATAAGTTGAGTGTTGCGCGCTATTCGGAACCCCAATGCCTCTGGATCTCTTATAGCTGCATCAAATGGTTGAACAGTTATTGCATCTGCTCCACCGAGTGCTGCTCCAAAGCATGCTGTGGTAGTCCTGAGCATGTTAACCCAAGGATCTCGTTGGCTCATCATTGTTGAAGCTGTGATCGCATGCACTCGCATAGGGATTTGATCTGCATTTAACCCGCAGGCCTGAGTGATTCGAGCCCAACAAGTTCGAGCCGCTCTAAGTTTTGCGATGGTCATGAACTGGTCTGGTCCTGCAGAAAAAGTAAACTCTATTTTTTTGAGCGCTGATATCAAATCGCTCTCTGTTTCAGAGAATGCTCGAATCCACATCAAGCCAATGGCTAAGGCAGTACCAACTTCTTGGGAGTCAGATGCTCCTAGGTCGGCGTATGCGGACGCGTCTACCGCTATCGCCGTTACATTCGGATGAGTGGAAGCGAGGGTGGAAGCATAAGCTGCAATTTCTTGAACTGTCTGAGCGAGGTCTTCAGAAGATTCAGCGTGACGGATAGCTCGTCTAGCTGGGTCCAACCCAAGGTTTCCTCTAATCAAATGAGTCGCAATAGACTTAGTTTCTGCCAAGCCTAAGAGCGCTTCTGCCTGTTCGCGATTTGAGCCTGGAGCTAAGTGGACTGGTGCTAGATCTAAATACACATCAGCAAGAACTCTGTCGAGACCGTTGATCTCAGAAGGTGAATTCTTAAGGGTGATGCCTGTGACACCGCGTTGTAGGTCTAAGAGTATTGTTTCGTTTGCGTCTTGATTTAGAGCATCATGGGTTTGTCTTATTTCCCACCCAGTTTGGTTTGCTGGCTTGCTTCCGCGTGTAAAAGGGAACTTTCCGGGCAGTCCGATTTGTTCGTGGTCTATTGAGTGATCGCGCTCTGTGTAGAGCGGGTCAATATTGAAACCGTCAATCGTCTGATGAGTTATCGAGCTCAGCGGGTCACCGCGCAAAGCTTTAGTGGCGGCTTCTTCCCATTGAGAATGATCTGGGGCTACAAAATCGCCTGTTGGGCTGCTAGAAGACATTGCTGACATGACTTAGAGGCTATTCGACTTCTTGCCTATCGTCTCGCTTAGGGAAAATGAACTTTGTTCATGTGACAAAAACCTCTCTGGGCATGGCATGCTTTACCTCTGTGCTCTCGTCAACTCCTTCCTCTCATCCAGAAAAAAAACCTACCGATCCGAATTTGCCATATAGGTATGATGCTCGATTAGCTGAGGTCATAGAAGCTAAATGGCAAGAGAAATGGCGTAGAGAAGGTACCTACCATACAGATAATCCATCAGGAGACCTAAGCTCGTCCGACGGCACTGTGATAGATCTACCAAAACTTTTTGTCATGGATATGTTCCCTTACCCATCGGGCGCTGGGCTGCATGTAGGACACCCATTGGGTTATATTGGCACCGACGTGTTCGCTCGGTTCAAAAGAATGACGGGCCACAACGTTCTGCATACGATGGGTTATGACGCTTTCGGACTGCCTGCTGAAGAGCATGCAAGACAGACAGGCGAGCATCCTCGAAAAAATACAGAAAATAATATTGCGAACATGCAAAGACAGCTGGACCGTTTGGGGTTAGGTCATGACCAACGTCGAAGCATTGCAACTACAGACGTCGAATTCTATCGCTGGACACAATGGATTTTTTTGCAAATCTTCAATAGTTGGTACGACGTCGAGTCTGACCGAGCTCGACACATTGATGAGCTGCAATCGTTGTTCGAAGAAGGAAACCGTAAGACTATTGACGGGCGTCTTTGGGAGGAAATGACCGAGTCTGACCATCGCAAAGAACTAAGTCAATGGCGGTTGGCGTACCTGGGTGAAGCTCCAGTGAATTGGTGCCCAGGACTTGGAACCGTGTTAGCCAACGAAGAAGTTACTAACGAAGGGCGCAGCGAGAGAGGAAACCATCCAGTATTCAAGCGACCGATGAAGCAATGGATGATGAAAATTACAGCATACGCAGACCGTCTTCTATCCGATCTTGATCGGCTGGATTGGACTGAATCTGTGAAGACGATGCAGCGTAACTGGATCGGTAGATCTGAAGGCGCTCTTGTTAGTTTTGATCTTGCGATAAACGAAAAAATTACTGTTTTCACTACCAGACCTGACACCTTATTCGGAGCGACAGCGATGGTTCTTGCTCCTGAACACGACCTTATCGACCGTTTGGTTGCCGCAGATTGGCCCTCGGGAACGCCTGAGCTTTGGAAAAACAAATGTTCAAGCCCTGCCGAAGCAGTAGCTAGTTACCAACAACAGGCCGCAGAGCATAGCGAATTAGAAAGACAGGAGAACAAGGAGAAAACCGGCGTATATCTAGGTTCAAACTGTGTCAATCCGGTAAACGGCGAGTCGCTGCCAATTTTTATAGCTGACTATGTGCTTATGGGATACGGGACCGGTGCGGTAATGAGTGTGCCAGGTCAAGACCAACGTGATTGGGATTTTGCTAAAAAGTATGAGATAGGAATTGTAAGGACTGTTCAGCCACCAGAGTCTTTTGACGGCGAAGCTTACACGGGAGACGGGCCAGCAATTAATAGTGGCTTCTTAGATGGTTTAGAAATTTCTGAGGCCAAGACGCAGATTCGAGAATGGTTAGAAGCAAACGGATGCGGCGAAAGAACTGTTACATACAAATTACGAGATTGGCTTTTCTCTCGACAGCGATACTGGGGTGAGCCGTTTCCAATTGTTTATGACGAGAGCGGAATACCAATAGCTGTGCCAGAAGAGCAGCTACCTGTAGAACTCCCCGATCTTATTGATTGGGCTCCGCGACATTTAGACGAGGAATCTGATCCGGAACCACCTTTAGGTAGAGCAAGCGAATGGACTACAGCTACCTACGATATTGGTGACGGACTTGGAGAGCGGCAATTCCAAAGAGAGCTCAACACGATGCCTCAATGGGCCGGATCGTGTTGGTATTACCTTCGCTACCTTGACCCGACAAATGACGAACGATTCGTTGATGAGAAGATTGAACGTTATTGGATGAGCGATGATGACGGCGGGGTTGGCGGCGTCGACCTCTACGTGGGTGGCGTGGAACACGCTGTTCTGCATCTTTTATACTCGAGGTTCTGGCACAAAGTGCTTTTTGACCTTGGGCATGTCTCTGGGCCGGAGCCTTTTCAGCGGTTGTTTAATCAGGGCTATATTCAAGCAGCGGCTTTTCAAGACAGTCGGGGAGTGTATGTCGAGGCGGAAGAAGTAGAGGAAAATGATGGTGTCCATACTTTTGAGGGACAACAAGTAACTCGTTTATTTGGAAAGATGGGAAAATCTCTAAAAAATTCAGTTACTCCAGATGACATGTATGCAGCTTATGGAGCTGACACGTTGCGGTTATATGAAATGTTTATGGGGCCATTAGACCAAGACCGTCCGTGGGAAACCAAGTCGGTGGTGGGCTCGCACCGGTTATTGCAACGAGTTTGGCGTAATCTCGTAGATGAATCGTCCGGGGATCTGCGAGTAGCAGATGTAGACCCAGATGAAGACCTCAAACGTCTTATGCATAGGACTATTGAATCAGTTAGTGATGCGATGGCTGAGTTACGATTCAACTCAGCCATCGCTCGTATTACCGAACTGAATAATGAATTGACTAGATCTAATGAACCGGTACCACGAGAAGTCGCTGACTCGCTTGTGAGGTTGTTAAGTCCGCTCACGCCGCATGTAGCGGAAGAGCTTTGGGAACTTTTAGGCCAAAAAACGTCTGTTGTTAAGGCTTCTTTTCCTGTGGCCGATAAGAACTTTCTAGTGGAAGATAGTATTGAAATTCCGATTCAGATTAATGGTAAAGTTCGTAGTCGTTTGACGGTTGCAGCGGACACAGATGCAACTGCATTAGAAGCCATGGCACTTGCCGACGAGAAAATAGCGGCTTTGGTAAATGGAAAGACGATTAGAAAAGTAATTAGTATCCCTGGGCGAATGGTGAACTTAGTAGTTAGCTAACTTGTAGTCCGTAGCGCGAAATTGCGACGGACTTTGTGTGACCTGACTCGGGCATACAAGATTGCAAGTGCTCTACAAGATGAGGTTCCGCCAAGATAGCGATAGATGGTCCTGAACCGCTAAGCCATGCAGCTGACGCGCCGTTTTCTAAAGCGTTGGCGAGAGCAATGACAGATTGCGGCGCAGACTCTAGTCGCGTGGGCTGGTGAAGCTGATCTTTGCAAGCTGTCCGAAGCGCTGATTTGTCGCCGGTGATCATGGCAGCCACCATAAGCGTTGCTTTTCCGATGGCCTGAGAGGCGTCAGCGAATGAGACATGTTTGGGAAGTTTCTGTCGTGAAGCGACAGTCGAAGTGGCTGAATCAGGAACCCACATTAAGATTTGAAATTTTTGATGAGGGGAGAGCCGGACGACTCGACCATCTGAAACGACTGTAAGCCCACCGTATATAGAAGCGGCAACGTTGTCAGCGTGCCCTTCTAGCTCAGTTGTAGCTTCAAGCAACTCAGAAAAGTTGGTAGACCCACTTCGCTGAAGAAGCGCTGCAGCGGCACCTGCTACGCGCGCTGCTCCCGAAAAACCAAACCCTTTACCAGGAGGTATGTCGGTGCTTACGTAGATAGGCCCAGTGCCACCACTTTTGTTGAAAGCTACCTGGGCTGGATGCCTAGCGGCAGTCGGAGGGCCCGTGTGGTCAGGGTCATCAATATGGACATTGAATTTCAGATCTAAAGCAAGGCCTAGGCAATCAAAACCTGCACCTAAATTAGCAGTTGACGCCGGAACAGAGATCAGCATGGTCACGATCGTACAGTAAGCGTTGGTCAGTCATTGCCGGTTCCCGTGTGGGGTTCCAGATAATGCTTGATCTGATTTGCGGCTTCGTTGAGCTCCTCGATGGTAGCCACTTGTGGAACCTCGGTAAAGTTTAGACTTTCCATGGTGTAAGCCGGAATCAAATGGATATGCAGATGAGGCACTTCAAATCCGGCGATCATTAAACCGACTCGATTCGGATTAAATGCCTTCTGCTGGGCCTTGCCGATGATCTTGGCGACTTTCATCAAGTGTGTTTGAAGATCCTCAGGTGCATCAAGCCAGTGATCGATTTCTAATTTCGGAACTAATAGAGCATGGCCTTTTTCGACAGGGTTTATAGACATGAACACAACGCACAATTCGTCGTCCCACAAAAAAGTACCAGGCAAGTCACCGGAGATAATTTTGCTAAAAACGGATGTCATGTATGAAGCTTAACTAGGCGCTTGACGCTCTACGCTATGGGTCATGGTAGAAGAGCGAACCGATTGGAGGCCGTTCACAGTTCCGAACTTGATTAGCCTCTTGAGACTGTGTTGTATCCCTATATTTATTTGGTTACTTTTTGCAAAAAATGACAGATGGTCTGCTGCTCTGATGCTAGGCGCTCTAGGTGCTAGCGATTGGGTAGATGGATACATAGCGCGACGATTTAATCAAGTAAGCGAATTAGGCAAAATTCTAGATCCTACGGCTGACCGGCTAATGCTCCTTATTGGTATCTTCGCAATTATGGTAGATGGTTCAGTATCTATCTGGGTAGCGGCGCTTGCTCTTATAAGAGAAGCCTTGGTGGCGATAGTTGCGATCGTGATAGCAGCTTTGGGTGCGCGTAAGATCGACGTTACCTGGTGGGGTAAAACTGGAACATTTTTTGTTATGTTTGCGTTTCCTTTTTTCTTAGCTGGAGCTAGTGACGTTCAGGGAGCAACTTTGTTCAATATAGGAGCTTGGGTTTGTATCGTTGTTGGGATGCCGATTCATTATTACTCAGCGTTCGGCTATATCCCGTTAGCTCGTCAGGCGTTGCAAGAGGGTCGCTCTGGAAGAATTGACTAACGCAAGTTGTTGCAGCCATAACTTGCTGATCGTCGGCTAGGGTTTTGCTAATGCAGACTCCAGAAGAGCTTCGATATTCGAAAGATCATGAATGGGTTCGGCACGAGGGTGCCTACGTCAGAGTTGGTATTACTGACTTTGCGCAAGATGCCCTTGGTGATGTTGTCTATGTTGACTTGCCGCAGGTCGGAACCATTATTGCCAGTGACCTGGCGTTTGCGGAGGTGGAGTCGACTAAGTCGGTCTCCGATATTTTTGCTCCGTTAGCTGGGGAGATAGTAGAAGTAAACCAAGTGCTGGAAGATGAGCCTGAATTAGTCAACGAAGACCCTTATGGAGACGGTTGGGTTTGCGTAATCAAGCCGGCTGATATCGGTCATTTAGAATTACTCATGGACGCTGAAAGATATCTTGCTTTCGTTTCCCAAGACCCAGAGGCATGATTTATGTCATCTATTCCTTGCAGTAACTGTTCCCATGGAAATGATATCGGAGCGCGCTTTTGCTCCAGTTGCGGTGTAGAGCTACAACGCAGTAATGAAGACAGAACTGAAGGATTAGATTTAACGGACAAAGAGATCTTCGAAACTGATCCAGAAATGACTTCAGGTCTGAAGAATGGGGCTGCTCTAATTGTTACTGCTGGTCACCGAGCTGGAAGCAGGTTTATTCTCGAGCAGGATTTCGTGACTGTGGGTCGTCATCCAGAGAGCGATGTTTTCCTTGATGATATAACCGTTTCTCGAAAACATATTGAGCTGCATCTGTCACCCATGGGTTACTCAATCACTGATCCCGGCTCTTTGAACGGGACATACCTAAATGGTGAGCGCATTGAAGAGGATTCAATACTTCTAACGAACGGCGATGAGCTTCAAATCGGTAAGTTTAAGCTTTTGTTTTTGGTCTCAAAATCCGGAATTTAGTTATGTCTAACGGTTGTGTCTCTATAGAGCTAGATTGTGTTTCATGATTGAGATGGAATTACTTGGAGTGCAGGTAGAAATTCCTTCTAACAGTCCAATGCTTTTACTGAAAGAGTTATCAGGAGCAGGACGGGTATTGCCTATAGTTATTGATGGACCAGAAGCCCAGGCGATCTATCGTGGAATCGAAGGCATCCGAATGGCTCGTCCGTTAACACATGATTTGATACTGGCTTTGTTAGAAGAAATAGGTGCAAAGATCTCGAAGGTAGTAATTACCGAGCTTAGAGAGCGTACGTTTTTCGCTGAGATTCAACTCGACCTTAATGGTAAAAGCCACGTGGTTTCAGCTCGGCCCAGCGATGCGATTGCTCTCGCCGTGCGAAGAGAAATTCCGATTTATGCCCAGCAAGTTGTGTTAGCTGCTGCGGGACAAATAATTGAAACGCCATTAGGTGATTTTGATAAAGTCGAAGCTGACGCTCCAGTTGAAGAAATTGCGCCCGATGAACTTCTTGACGAATTCAAGGAGTTTCTCGATGGCCTGAACCCAGATGATTTTTCTTAGGCAAGTGCCACTATCTCTGCGGCTGTGACACTAAATCATCGCGCGCAGCGCGCGATAATCGCGCTTAGGGTGTTTGCTAAGTGTGGATAAGCATTCTATGGTTAGTAACACGCGTGTAGTTCGAGCAAGAGCTCGGAACTTCCAAGTGTCGAGGAGATGCAGTGGCTCAAAAATCTAAGAACGAAGGGTTACTGGAAGAAGGTTTCGCCGGTAGCAGAGCAGCTGAACTTGTAGGCATCACTTATCGACAGCTCGACTATTGGGCTCGAACTGATCTAATAAGACCTTCTCTAAGCGACGCAAAAGGAAGTGGAAGTCGGCGTCGTTACTCGTATCAAAATCTCCTTGAGCTTAAAGTAATCAAAACCCTTCTGGATGCAGGGATCAGGCTTGAACTAGTTCGAGAAGTCTTCTCTTACCTGCGCGAAAATCTAGGGGAAGATGTGGCGTCGGCCAATCTCGTCATAAATGGCACATCGGCTTTGTTGGTTTCAGGCGACGAAATAATTGATCTAATCAAGAAAGGGCAGGGCGTCCTAAACGTCCTCCCACTTGCCGGTGTTAAAGAACAGCTAGATCAAGCAATTATTGAACTTTTCCCTAAGAAACACCCGGTTAGCTTTTCTGAAGCAGTCTAAATATTTAGCTGTTTTCTTGGGCAAGGAAGCTAAGGGAAGCGGAGTTCATGCAATACCTATCTCCGGTAGGTTGAGGGCCATCGGGAAATATATGTCCTAAATGCGCTCCGCACTTGGCACACGATGCTTCTGTGCGGACCATTCCATGTGAGCTGTCTGTGGTCACTGAAACATTTTCCGTTGACGTTGGTTGCCAAAAACTTGGCCAACCAGAACCACTTTCGAATTTCGTGTCGGAAGAGAAAAGTTCGGTTCCGCACACTTTGCAGGCGTAAGAACCATCTGCCTTGTTATCCCACGTTTCACCAGTGAACGGCTGTTCTGTGCCTGACTCTTGGGTGACATGGAACTCAAGAGGAGACAACCTATCTCTGAGATCTTCTTCTGAGTGATCAGTTGGAGGTGTGCCCATAGCTAAATCTCCCTCGATGTTTAGAGTTGCTATTTTAGACTCTTTGAAACGCTTTCCACTAGTTCCTCTGTGGAAAAGTATTGACTTACGCACTGAAACCCCACAGGTTTATAGCACTAGTTGCCCACAAACCAAGTGGTTTACAGTTGATGGAATGACCTACAGACTGACCCTTGCTGATGGCAGGACGATTCATATCGCTGGCGCTGATACCTACGAACAAGAAGGCCCATTACTAACTTTCTTTGACAACGCTGGACGCCAATACGTAGACACATGGTCTCATCGCGTTGCAAGCTACAGAACTGCAGACGTATCTATCGTTGAATCTTTAAACGATCACAATGTTAGTATCTGACTGCCCTTGAACTGGTTACTTATAGATTGCCTATTGACGATTCAAATCTCTAACGATGTCAACTATTTGGCCAAGCGCATCTAAACGGTCCTGTGGACTATCTCCCTCAGGTGCCACTCGTAATACGCTAACCCCAGCATCCTTGTAAGCTTTTACTCGTTCGGTGACCTGGCTAACTGTTCCAAGGAAATTAGTCTGCAAAACTAGCTCATCAGGAACTTCGGCAGCTGCAAGATCTCGTTTACCATCCAACCAAAGCTGCTGGATATGCTTAGCTTCATCTGCAAATCCTCCTCGGCTGTATGCATCATTGTAGAAGTTCGACGTGGCCGACCCCATTGCTCCGAGCGTGAAAGCTACCCCATTCTTTCGCGGCGTTATAAGAGAATCAAGATCATCGCCAAACTGCAGCGCTCCGCCAGCCTGATAATCAATCGAAGCGGGATCTCGACCAGCTTCGAGAGCCCCTTTTTGCACATGGCCGATAGTTGCAGCTCGACCGCTAGGAGTGAAGCACGTCCCTGCCCATCCATCAGCAGATTTCCCGGTATAAGTTAAAGATTGAGGACCGAGGGTGGCAAGCCATATTGGGATTTGTTCGTTTGCCGGCTGAGACAAACGCAAAGACTTTCCCTGCCCGCCCGCTAGAGGCAGGGAGTGGTGCTGGCCGTCATAAAGAATTTTCTCACCAGCGAATGCTTGCCGAACAATGTCAACTGTCTCTTGGAGTCTTTTGAGTGGTTGTGCAAACGGAACACCATGGAGACCTTCTACTACCTGAGGTCCGCTAACCCCTAGACCCAAAATAAATCTATTATTCGAAATTGCAGCCATTGAGAGAGCGGTCATAGCCGTCATTACCGGAGCTCTTGCAGAAATTTGTAGTATCCCAGTTCCAAGAGTTACTTTGCTAGTCACAGCAGCAAGGTAAGCGAGCGTCGTCACTCCATCCATACCCCAAGCCTCAGCTGACCAAATAATATCTACCCCCATACGTTCAGCCTCAATCAAAAAATCAACCTGCTGATCCCAGTCATCTTTTTTTCCTGAGTCGGCTCCGCCGTATGAGATAGATATCTTCATGCCAACGTTTTTAGTCCAGACCGACAGCAATAACTCGTTAATTCTGATATTGCTTGATAATAGGGCGCTACCATTTAAGGATGCATCTACTTCCGCTCACGGGTTCATTTACCGCTGAAGCACTCGAAATCGATTTAGCTCAACCTTTAGATGGGGAAGCTGTCGATCAAATTAAAACTGCTTTTGCTGACCACATGGTCCTCGTGTTCAGAGATCAAGTTCTGACGCTGGAAGAGCTTGAGTCGTTCGCTCTTTCATTGGGCTCGTATGGAGAAACTCCATTTATCAAAACTTTAGATAGTCATCCCAACGTCCTCAGAGTGTTACGAGAGAAAAATGAAGCCGGACCCTTGTTCGGAAGCGGCTGGCACAGTGACTGGAGTTTTCAAGTTGAGCCACCAAGCGCAACGATTTTGTATGGAGTTGAAGTACCCACAGCAGGTGGTGATACGGCGTTTACAAATCAATACCTTGCATACGAAACCCTATCGGATGTTATGAAAGACTTTCTCCAAGGTTTACAAGGGGTGCATAGCGCTCGGCGCAGCTATGGGCCTACCGGAACTTTCGGCCGGCACGACCCGAAATCATCAATGGAAATTCACGGCGATGAAAAGGCAGTCAAAGAACAACTCCATCCTCTGGTTCGAACCCACCCAGTAACGGGAAAAAAATCCTTGTTCATAAACGATGTCTACACGGTTGGCATTCATGGGATGCCCGCCGCTGAAAGTTCTCCGATTCTGGAGTTCTTGCTTCAACATAGCCGGCAGATTCAAATGACAAGTCGTGTGCGGTGGGCGCCAGGAACATTAGTCATGTGGGATAACCGCGTTGTCCAACATTTTGCCGTTGACGATTACGCTGGCCACAGAAGAGAAATGTACAGAGTAACTCTCGCTGGGGAAGTTCCGGTTTAGCTAAAATTTTTGCGAATAATTTACAATTCGTGACCCAGAACAATTATTGGGCCCAACTGAGCTAAATCTTGTATCGCTTGATCGTAATAAAAACGTTCGGTACAGGCCTTTCTGCTCCAGAGGTTCTCAGCTTCGTTGGGTAGTCTTCCGACTCCTGTCGTCGTGTAATCTCCAGAGGCCTTCGAGGTAACGGTCACGTTCTGACCGAGCAGCATTAGCTCAAACTTGTCAGGATCGTGGCTGGGCTCATCGAAAATATAAAGGCGGCAGCCATCTGTGACAAACGGAGTTATGTAATGAACCCGATACCCGTTTGAGCCATCTATATCGAGTTTAAGCATTAATGAATCAGAGAACGGTTGATACACATTTTCTATTGACACGTGACAAACGTATCAATAATTTAACTTTTTTGGAAGTGAATAGGCAGTTAAGAGTATCGTCGTTGCTCTATAGGAGGAATCGATATGGGTATGCGGATTGGTGAATACTGTGGCTTCGAGACGAGCGTTTTGAATCCTGGGATAGCGACAATAACTTTCAACCGCCCCGAGTCGTTGAACGCTTCAACTGCCCCGATGAAACGGGACCTAGTAGAAGTTTTTACTCAAATCCAAATGGATGATTCGCTTAGGGTGGTTGTCCTTACCGGAACTGGAAAAGCATTTTGGGCTGGCGATGATCTGAAAGGTTACGCAGGAGCGAAGAGTAGCGAGGTTCCTCCGATTCACGGAGGGCACCATCGAGAAATCGGCACTTACAACGGTCTGAGAAGCATTTCGCAGGCGGTTAACACATCGATCAGGAACCTGGACAAACTGTCTATTGCAGCTATAAATGGCTATGCCATTCAGACAGGCTTCTCAGCCGCTCTTGCCTGCGATTTTCGAGTCGCTGCCCGATCAGCCAAGATGGGAAGCGCCACGCTCAGATTCGGGCTTTTGCCCGATGAAGGTGGGCAATGGTTATTGGTGCAGCACCTCGGGGTTGCGGGAGCTATGGACTTTATGATGCGAAAGCGAATTGTGACCGCCGAGGAAGCGGCCGAATTAGGACTAGTTCACCAAGTCGTTGATGATGCTGAGCTGATGAACGCCACCATAGAATTGGCTACCGAACTGGCCAACGGGCCGCAAATTGCGATGAGAATGCTGAAGCGTTCCATCTATCTAGCATCAGAGTTAACTTGGGATCAGTCCTTGGATGAGATTGCTTCTAAAACAGCGGTCACTGACCACATCGCAGATGCACGAGAAGGTGGGGCAGCATTTTTAGAGAAACGAACGCCAGTATTTAACAAATGGCTAGACGGAGTGCCTGAACCACCCCAAGATGGACCTGCTCCGTGGGAAACTGAAAAATAAGACATCAGCTGATAATGCTTGTCTTTAGTAAGGAACTATAACTTTGAGGAATCTAATCCTCTTAGCTAACTATTTCTCCCAATGCTCCTAGGAGCATCCTAACGTTTCGCATTCTTGCGGTATGACCCATGCAACCGATTCGCCATACTTTGCCGGCCACCGGACCGAGGCCGCCGCCGACTTCAATCCCGTACTCATTCAAAAGAGTAGCTCGAGCTTTTGCATCATCAAGCCCTTCGGGCAGGGTCACTGTCGTTAGGTCAGGGAGCCGGTGGCCCGGCTGGGCCCAAAGGTCAAAGCCGAGTTCAGGTAATCGCTTATGAAGTTCATCTCCACAAGCTTGGTGACGCGCCCAGGCATTCTCGAGCCCTTCCTCTAACACAACTCCGAGCCCAGCATGAAGCCCATAAAGCATCGATATTGGCGCTGTGTGATGGTAGGCACGCGCTCCGTCTCCTGTCACATAGTTCCGGATCATATTGAGATCGAGATACCAGCTTTGAGGTTTCGCTACCAAAAATTCAAGTGCTCTGTCACTAACGCTGATCGGGGACAAGCCTGGTGGCACTCCCAGACACTTTTGAGTGCCACTATAGGCAATGTCTACATTCCACTCATCTAAAAGCATTGGAATGCCTCCTAGAGAGGTGACGCAGTCAACTAGTAAAAGGGATTCACCTTTATTTTTTCCTAATAACTCTATGTCGTTTCGGACTCCTGTTGAAGTCTCGGCATGCACGACAGCAATAATCTTCGGATTTGGGTGAGCATCTAGAAGTCTTTGAGGGTCGATTGCTTTACCCCATGCTTCTTCGACAACAACAACGGATGCACCTGCTCTTGCAGCAACATCACACATTCGTCCACCAAATACACCATTAACGCCGATTACTACAGTGTCGCCAGGGTTAACGAAGTTGACAAAAGACGCTTCCATTCCAGCTGAGCCCGTAGCGCTGATTGGGAAAGTGAGCTGATTGTTTGTGCGCCAAACTTTCCGCAGCCTGTCATTTAGCTCATCAAGTAATTGAATGAAGTCGGGGTCTAAGTGACCCAATATCGGTCTTGTGAATGCTTCGATTACTTCTGGGTAGGGGTTGCAAGGGCCTGGGCCCATAAGAATACGGTCGGCGTGAATCACATTTTTACGCTACAACTCAATCGGTCACAATGCTGACTAAAAAGGCCTCTTTGGCAGACTAATAATTGAGAAACTCAATCAGAATTCCTCAGAAGGGATATCAAACTGCTCGTGTCAAGCCGATTCCCCTGCCGCTGTTGAACCTTTTCATAGAATTCATCTACCATTTTGGTAATCGGTAATGGTGATCCGTTTGTCGCCGCTTCGCTGAATACAATTCCTAGATCTTTTCGCATCCAATCCACTGCAAAACCAAAGTCGAACTCGTTTTTGATCATTGTTTTACCGCGATTGTCCATTTGCCAGGAGCCAGCGGCGCCCTTTGAAATAGTTTCAAGAACCAATTCCAAATCAAGCCCAGAGCGTCGGCCAAATTCGAGACCTTCAGACAGCCCCTGTATGAGACCGGCGATACATATTTGGTTAACCATCTTTGTTAGTTGCCCAGAGCCAGTCGGCCCTATCAAAGTGCATTGCTGACTATAACTCTGCAGAGCGCTTCTGGAGTTATGAAAGACGGCTGGGTCACCACCACACATGATGGTTAGTTTGCCGTTCTCGGCTCCAGCCTGTCCACCAGATACGGGTGCATCAAGAAAACCAATGTCTTTCTCGAAACAGGTTTGACCTAATTCCCGTGCAAGCTCGGCGGATGCGGTGGTGTGGTCAATTAGTGTGCTCCCTGCTCGCATTCCTTCGAGAACTCCGGAAGGTCCATTAACTACCTCTCGGACATCGCTGTCATCTCCGACGCAGATAAAGACGTAGTCAGAATTTGCCGCAGCTTTTTTAGGGCTTGAGGCGATTGAGCCCCCATGCTGTGCAACCCACTCAATGGCCTTGGAGTTGGTTCGATTGTAGACGGTAGTTTGGAAACCAGAACGTTGTAAATGTCCAGCCATAGGGAAACCCATAGCTCCGAGGCCGATAAAAGCCGCTGTTGGCAGAGCATTCATGTTTTGAAACCTTTCAAGAGTGTTTATGGCAGACAGCTTCAAGCATTATTCCATTTGGATCTTTCCAGAAAAAAGCATAATAAGGCGGAGGGTACTCAGGCCATTCGCGCGGGCTATGAACAATCTGAGAGTTCATATCGGATACAGATTTATGCAGGCTCGTGACAGACTCCCGAGATGGCATCATAAAGGCGAGGTGTTGAAGCCCTGCTACTTGTTGGTCAAATCCAGGAGCTTCTGCTTCGTAAAAAAATAAATATGTTCCTACTTTGTTTCCACTCGGTCGATACGCAAATTGGTCATCATGGTTGATGAACAATTCATAGCCCAGCAAGGGCATAAGGAATGCATAATAAGAACGAGACTCTTCGAAGTTGAAAATGTTTATGCCGATATGTCCTAGGGCCATAGTTCAATCCGGTTCAGATAGAAAAATTGTCTTGAAAATGTTTCGTCAGTGATCGTAACTCGAATGAATACTTAACAATCAAAGTCACGTTTAAGAATTATTTTAAGCTCATGTTTGAGAACTTTTCCCATTGCGTTTCGTGGAAGCTCAGCCATCCAAATTAGCCGCTTGGGGTGTTTGAACTTCGCAACTCGGGTATTGAAAAGTTCAAAAATTGTACTATCTGATGGTTTCTCATCGGATGCCGAAACACCTAATACGATAGGTATTTCACCCCACTGCTCATCTTTAATTCCAACGACCGTCACCTCCGAGAAAAAAGAGCTGTCGTTAAGAATTTCCTCTAACTCGGCAGGGTAGATGTTTTCTCCTCCAGAAATAATCATATCTTTTTTCCTGTCATCGATATAAACCCAGCCGTCAGGATCTCGATGCCCAATGTCGCCGGTGTGAAACCAGCCATCTGTTATAGCTTCTTGTGTTGCCACGGGGTTATTCCAGTATCGAGATAGAATGTTGGGGCCCTTGACCCAGAGCTCACCGGACGTTCCAGGTGAAACGTCGCGACCCTCTGAATCGACAATTCTCAGTTGGGTGAGAGGAGATGGCTTGCCACAAGAGCCGGGATGCTCATTAGCGGCATCTATTCTTAGGTGAATAGAAGTTGGCGCTGTTTCTGTTGAACCGTAGACCTGGCCGACGACTATGTTGCGATCGGTAAAGGGTTGCACAGATGATGCAGGAATTGTCGATGAGCCGGTCATCAATCCGGTAAGTGAAGTTAAGTCTGTGTCGTTAAAATTTGGATGCTTGCTGACTGCGTTCAAGGTAGCTGGTACCAGCAAAGACCAAGTTGGTTTCCATCTTTGAACATCTTTTAGCCAGGCTTCGGGATTGAAGCTTTTGTGGAGCAATACCGCAGCGCCAGCGAATAAGGCTGGAAGCGTTTGGATGTTAAGACCACCGACATGGAAAAGAGGAAGCAAAGTGAGGACTCGATCGTGACTTGAAAAATCGTGTGCATGCGTTGCGTTCACAGCATTTGCCACTAGCGCTTTTTGTGTTAGTACAGCTCCTTTTGGTCGCCCCGTAGTTCCTGAAGTGTAAGCAAGCAGAACATCATCATTTGACGCACCGGTGCGCGGAGCGCTTGGGCTTGCGGCGTACAGTTCCGCTTCTGTGCTTACCTTTAGCTCTGACGCTATGAGAGCAGCGTTAGCTTGCTCACGGAAATCTGTATCCGCCACCAAGACAGTTGGGGTTGCATCGTTGAGAATCCATTGGTGTTCGGCAACTGTTAATCGAGAGTTAAGCGGCAAATAGATGGCTCCTAGACGCGAGCAAGCAAGCAGCATTTCTATGGCCAATGGCCGATTGTGACCTAGCCAAGCTACACGGTTTGTTCGACGTACTCCGAGATCATAAAGTGCGTTAGCGACAGTCTCAATGTTGTTTGAAAGTTGGAGATACGTACTGGATTGATCTTCAAATTCTATTGCTGCGGCTTCAGGCCTGTGAGCAGCCCAGCTGTCGATGTAAGTCGCAAGGTCTTGATTGTGCTCCACGACCAAAGGCCTTTCGGTTCTTGTCAGCTGAATTTAGAAATCGACATTGTAAAGGTACTCCCTGGATTATGGCAGCGCTTTCATATTGGCTCCATACCATCTGTTATCTCATCGAAATGATTGAGTTTGCGTAGATCTGGTACAAAAATTGCGAATAGTAGAACGACGAGAATCGTTGCGATGCCAGAAATGATGATCGCTGGAGCTAAACCAAACCATTCGGCTGTGATACCCGACTCGAAGGCTCCAAGTTCGTTGGATGCGCCTATGAATACAGCTTCTACGGCAAGGACTCGTCCCCTTAAAGAATCTGGAGTTGCTAACGGAACGATAGTCGCTCGAATGAAAACGCTGACCATGTCTGCGGCTGCAAGCGCAGCGAACAGAAATAGAGTAATTACAAGATTGCGGCTGAAGGCTACAAGAATTGTAAGGGCACCAAAGATAGCGACGGCTTGCAGCAGCGTCTTACCAATATGGGCAGTGAGCGGCGTTCTCGCAAGAGCTACTGCAGTAATAGCAGCACCGACGGCTCCTGCAGAACGTAGCCAGAAGGGAGCAGATTCGCCGGCTGAGAGCAGATTTGTAGAGATGGCAGGTGCTAAAGCTATGACACCTCCTAACAGAACAGCAAATAAATCCAGGCCGATGACAGCTAAGAGTAGGGGCGTTTGTCTTACCAAACGAAGCCCTCCAAGAGCATTAGCGAGACTTGGTCGTTCCAAGGTGTTTGTTTGCGGCGAGTCAAGTTGGATATTTCGTATTGTCAATGCGCTGATTGTGTCAAGTCCTGCTATCGCAAGAAATGTCCAATGCGCTCCGAGTCCATAGACGGCACCGACTATAAGCGGTGAGATTATTGCCGACAGTTGCCAAACAGTTGAAAGGGCAGGTATGAGTCGCGGTAAATCTGATCGAGGTACAACATTTGCAGGCAAAGCCCGGGTGGCGGGATTGACGAATCCACGAGCAGTGCCAAAGGCAACAGTTAAGGTAATTATTGGCCAAATAGCAGTCCCGCCCTTAGCAACGTAAATCATAATTAGTAATGCAATAATCGCTTCAGCTAGGTACCCAGCACATGCCAATTTTCGTCTATCTACCCGGTCGGCTAGAGCACCTGCCCAAAGTACAAGTAAAAAAGTTGGCAGAAATTCAGCTAGCCCAACTAACCCAATGTCTAATTCACGCCCCGTAATTTCATACACATAGATGCCTAATGCGATTGCTAGAGTTACTGCGCCGGACATTCCACAGGCTCGCGATATTAAAAGATTTCTTACCGAAGGTCTGCTTATCAACTCAGTTAAGTTGGGCTGCTTAGGCGTGTCTGGCATGGTTAACGGTTAAGTGGATCAACTTCTGATCCGCGTAGATGGGCTGAATCGTTGTAACGATGACAAACCCAACGCCTAGGTTTCCCATCACCTTCTATCAACTCGAGTTCTGTAATTGAAGTAACTGTTGGTGCTATTTCTAGTGTCGTTTGGTTATTGGCTAGCCCAAACGCAGAAGCCATAGCAGCTGAGATAACCCCGCCGTGACAACCTACAAAAACTGTTTTTCCCGGATGTTTTTTCGCTATCTCACTTAAAGTCATCGACACTCGATGTCGAAAACCCGCACGGCTATCTCCTCCGGGTATCAACGTTTCGTAGGGGTCAGAGTTGGTGGGATTTATGTCGGGGTATTGTTCTTGTACCTTCTCCCAAGTCAACCCATCAGCTTGACCCAGACGAAACTCTTCAAGTTCGGGGTGTACTTCAATTGCGAGTTGTGGGTGTAAACCTGACAACGCTATATCCGTTGTTTCTTTGGCCCGGGGCAATGGCGAGCTGTAAACAACATCGATTGAGGGCTCGGTCATGGTGGCGAACCGATCTCTGAGCAGTCCTGCCTGAAGACGTCCCTTCTCAGATAGTCCACTGCAGGTCTCTAAGCCTCCAACGACACCGTCAACCATTACCTGTGATTCACCGTGTCTGACAAGCAAGAAGCGAACTAAAATATTGTGATCATAAGATTTGCTGGCCATTAGTAGCACTCTAGGGCCATTTGATCAAGGCTTGTTATGCGCAGGACAAGGAATCGTAAATCACTTAAGTGAGTTGTAATTTCTTTGTTTATTTTCTTAGTTTTGGCAGACCACTAAGTTTGATTGTCGCATTTTTAGCGAGATGCTGGTCATAGACGATCATCTCTCTTGTTTTTTGAAACCCGGTTTTGTGCTTAGATGACCGACCCACGGGCATACTCTTTAACTACATAGCCCTTAGACGAGAACAAATGAGCCGAACATGGCAAAGAGTAAAAGTATTGAAGTTCAAGTTGATCCTTCTGAGGTGGGTTTCGATGCCGATCGGCTCGAACTGATTGGACAACATTTCCGACAGTATGTCGACGACGCGAAGCTTCCAGGAATTAATATTTTAGTTTCTCGTGGTGGGAAAGTTGCTTATCGGGAGATGTATGGCCATCGAGACGTAGAGCGAGGTACGGGTGTCGAAAGCGATACCATTTATCGCTTCTATTCCATGACTAAACCGGTGACCTCAGTTGCTGCTATGCAACTTTACGAGCGAGGACTTTTCCAGTTAAAGGACCCGATCTCAAAGTGGCTACCTGAGTTCTCTAACGCCCGCGTGTTCTGCGGAGGTGATGCTCAGAAACCAGAAACTAGAGAACCTAAGAGAGAAATTAATGTCCATGATTTGCTCACCCATATGAGCGGATTGACCTATGACTTCCATATGGCCCACCCAGTAGATGAGATATACAGAAAAAATGGCTTTAATTGGGGAACGCCTGGAGATCTTGAGGAATCATGCAAAGTTTTAGCTTCTCTGCCGCTCTTGTTTGACCCAGGAACTGAATGGAATTATTCCTACTCAACCGACGTGCTGGGGCGAATAATTGAAGTTATCTCCGGCGACTCTTTAGATACTTACTTTCAAAACAATGTATTTATCCCGTTGGGTATGTCTGAAACTAGGTTCCAAGTCCTCTCAGAAGACGTAAATAGATTCGCGTCCAATTATGTACCGAATCCAAGTAACGCCCGGCTACACCTTTTAGATGATGCAGGAAAATCTCGTTACCTCAAGCCGCCCCGGGTTCTATCAGGCGGTGGTGGGCTAGTTTCTACTATGGCTGACTATTACCGATTCATCGATGCGTTGCGTAGGGGCGGAACCCTTGATGGACAACGAATTATTGGCCGCAAAACCTTGGAATATATGACTTCTAACCACCTACCGGGTGGTGCAGATCTCACGGAGCATGGACGAGCGCTATTTTCTGAAACGGCCTATGATGGAGTTGGGTTTGGGCTCGGGTTCTCAGTCGTCGTCGATCCATGTAAGGCAAATATTCTCAGCCAAAAGGGCGAATATGGATGGGGCGGAGCTGCATCGACTGCTTTCTGGGTTGATCCGGTTGAGGACATCGCTGTAATTTTTTTGACGCAGCTAATGCCCTCGAGTACGTATCCTCTTCGTCCAGAATTAAAGGCATTGGTTTATCAAGCGTTGGAGTAAAAATGTCAGAAATAAATATTCGTAAATTTGATTTAATTATCGTTGGCACTGGTTCTGGCAATAGTATTCCAGGTCCTGAGTTTGATGATTGGGACATAGCAATTGTAGAGAAGGGGGTTTTCGGAGGCACGTGTCTCAACGTCGGATGTATCCCGTCTAAGATGTTGGTTTACGCAGCAGACGTCGCCGAAACTATACGTAGTGCTGAGCGGTATGGAATAAAAGCCAAACTGGAATCTGTTGACTGGGTCGCTATAAGGGACCGTGTTTTTGGTCGGATTGATCCGATTGCAGCAGGCGGTGAAACTTACCGCAAAAGCGAAGAGTGCTCAAATATCACTGTTTATAAAGGGCATGGAAAGTTCTTGAACGAACAGGTTCTTCAGGTTGAGGATGCTCACGGAAATTTGACTGAGATATCAGGGAAACACATTGTTCTGGGTGCTGGGGCCAGGCCGTTTATCCCGCCCTATCCGGGTCTTGATGAGATAGATTTCCATACCTCAGACACAGTGATGCGTATCGACAAGCTGCCATCTACGATGATTATTCTTGGTGGAGGATATATAGCTACGGAACTGGGACACGTATTTTCTGCTCTTGGTGTGGACGTGACCCTCATCAACAGAGGCGAAAAACTCTTAAAGAATGAGGACGAAGATATTTCGAATAGGTTTACCGAGAGCCAAAGTACGCGTTTGAACCTTAAGTGCGGTTCTACCGTTCGCAGAGTTTGGAGTGATAACGATGGGTTCCATGTGACATTTGAGCGACATGGTGATCAGGAGCAGGCAAACGCAGATTTGGTGCTGGTCGCTGCTGGCCGTGTTCCAAATGGTGACTCGCTAAACGTGGAAGCTGCGGGTGTAATTCATGAGTCGAATCGTGTTGTTGTGGACAAATACTTTCGAACAAATGTAGAAGGGGTTTGGGCTTTCGGAGATTTATCTAACGAACATCAGCTGAAGCACCTAGCTAATGCCGAGGTGAAAGCTCTCCGACATAACTTGTTAGTGGCGGAGGGATTGGAAGAGCCGTTGCGAAGCGTTGATGATAAGTACGTGCCGCACGCAGTCTTTAGCTATCCTCAAATCGCTTCAGTTGGTCTAACTGAAACACAGGCTCGTAAAGCTAATATACCGATTTTGGTAGCTCGAAAAGATTATGGTGGCACAGCATATGGTTGGGCAATGGAGGACACAGAAAATTTCTGCAAGCTTATTGCTGACGCAAAAAGTCGAACCCTAATTGGTGCACATATTATTGGACCACAAGCAGCAACTCTGATCCAACAGCTAATTCAAGGAATGGAATTTGGTCAAACTGTTGACGAATTAGCTACGCGTCAATTTTATATCCACCCTGCGTTAACAGAACTTATAGAGAACGCGTTGCTCGACTTTTAGTCTGGCAGGCGATTTGCTGCCCAAGCTTTATATCGGCTTTGGTCTGTCCAAGCGCCAGTTTTTTTGTCGAAGCTCATGGCTTCTGGGAGCATCATGGAGGTTTGTCCATTCCTGGCCATGCTGCTAGATACATTTGTAACCGATTCAGGCACTGTCAGCGCTATTTCGCTAGGGACTTTTAATGTTGACCTCGGAGCTACAGCCACTTGTGGTAGCGAATTGATTGCATCATCACGCTTTTCTAAATCATCAGAATAGAATTTTGGGTCATGTATTTGGTGCCATTTATCGGCTCCCATTATCAACAAGTCGTAACCTTTTGCAATATCTACTAACAGTTGTCTATCCGTGACCTGAATATCTAGCCAAGCAATCTTTGATGCTACGTCTTGAAGCACAAGAATTCGATCTTCAAATATAGGGAGGGTCACGTTTTCTTTCGCAAGAGATATTCGACTGACACTCCAAACCACTTTTTTGAGATGGTGTGCTTCTCTTGCTGCCTCAGAAATTTCTATGTGGGCACTCGTGGGAGGGTTGAATGAGCCCGGGTAGATGCCGGTGAGTTCCATTAGATACGCCGTCCTGTGAGATGCTTTAACATTCTGGGATTTCCACCTAATTCAATCTCAGTCTCGCGTTCTAAGCCATGAGCTAGGATATCCCACGCTCTATCGAGAAGCGCTGCCTCGAGGATGTGGTCTGCAGTCGGATTGTTTTTATCTGCATAAAGCATAAGTTTTTCTGCGTGGTCTCGGATACCTAACAAACCCATGGCTAATGACATATTTAGAGGTTCAATAATTTGTAAGGTAGCGTGTTCGTAATTGGTGGAGGCGCTGTCTTCTATCGACTGCAAAATTTTGCTAGCGGATCTAGCGTAGTGGCTTGGTGTAATTCGGTTACGGGTGGCAAGTTTGTGAATGGCGCTTGTAAGTGCTTCGTTGGCTAGAACATGGCATTGAGCCCAAACAGTTTTTTTCCACGAGCTATGAGAATAATTTTCTTGTCGCTTGATGGTGGGAGATAGAAGGGGGAGGCTGTCTTTCGCCAAACTGAGATCATAGACAGAACGCGTTTCTTGGTCCCGAAGAATGCTCCATGCATAATTTATTTCACTCATTTGTCGATTGTCGACAGGGTTCTGATCTGGGTGATTCGCGAAGGCTTTATCTCTGTAAGCTTTTCTAATTAAGGCTTGATTTGCGTCGGAGGGCACTCCAAGTATCTCGTAAAGGTTCTCGTCCGTGTTACGCATTGCAGAAACGCAGACTTTTAGCTATCGATCGTAATATGACCTGGAGCACCATCATCGAGCCTTCCGATGATCGCAGCAGTGTGTCCAGTTTCAATTAGAGCGTGCAATGCTTCTTCAGCGGCTGACTCATCACAGGCAAAAAGTAATCCTCCCGATGTTTGCGCATCGGCAAGAAGTAGCCGTTGGCTGGGAGTTCCGCCTGTTACGGAATCATCTAGGAAGTCTAAGTTTCGAACGCTACCACTGGGTACGAAGCCTTGATCTATCAGACTTTCGACATTGGGCAGTAGAGGAATCTGGGACATGTTAATGGAAGCAGATAAGCCGCTAGCAGTAGCTAACTCTGCAAGGTGACCAAGCAACCCAAAGCCGGTCACATCCGTTGCGCTAGATGCCCTGACGCTTAAGGCGATTGAGCTTGCAGCAGCGTTTAATCTGCACATTTCATTCACGCCAATTTCATACATCGCTGCAAGTGCACCGCCAGGCTGCGTTGCGCTCACGGGGGAGTTTTTGACTGCTGTGGCCAAGAGCCCTGTCCCTATGGGCTTCGTTAGGACCAACGCTTGCTTTGGTAATCCTCCTGCGTTAGTGAGCATAGTGTCCGCATCTATTTCTCCTGTGACAGCAAGTCCATACATAGGTTCTGGTCCATCGACTGTGTGGCCTCCAGCAATAATCCAGTCACCTTCCACTGCGGCATCATTACCGCCGATTAGAACCTCTGATAAAAGATCTAACGGAAGAATATCTTTTGGCCAAGACACTAGATTCAAGGCAAATATAGGAGTTCCGCCCATCGCGTATATGTCACTCGCAGCATTTGCTGCAGCGATACGCCCCCATGTCCTGGCATCATCTACGATCGGAGCAAAAAAGTCAGTAGTCGAAGCGATGCAGCTTCCATTTTTTAATCGCCAAACAGCGGCATCGTCGCTAGTTTCGGACCCGACGAGAAGACTCGGGTGTTGGGAGAGAGGTAGATGACGCAACACGTGCGCCAGGTCATCTGGACCGAGTTTGCAAGCTCAACCAGCGCCGTGGCTGTATTGCGTTAGGCGAATGGGAGACATATTCATACAGTACCTCCGGCTGGTCAGATGGTAAAGGTATGTCGCTCGTGTGCCGGTTGAAACAGTAGAAATGTCAATCAGATTGAAGATTTTAAATGGAGCCCTCAACGGAATGTTTACTTCATGAACTCCATATCTAAAGAAGATGAGCTATATGGCTCCTGTGTAATGCACGAGCTAATCAACCGGTGATCTAAGTAGTAGACACAAAAACCCCAACCCGAAGAGCCGCTTAATTGAGTTATGCTGACCTTGTGAGAATTCTTCTATCGGTTCTGTTTTTAGCAACGACATTGATTAGCTGCAGCGCTGACGATAGCGGTTATGACGAAGAGGTTCGCAACAACTTCCTGCTTAATTGTCAACTGGGGGCTGATGCTTCTTCGTGCGGGAGATTACTCAATTGTATTGAAGGAAAGATGACCCAGGATGATTTTCTGTATGAAGAGAGCCTCATAGTTCTGACGGATAAGATTTCCGACCGGATGGCAGATGTAATGTCCAGATGTATTGCTGATACCAATTAGGCTGTGAATAGTGCCAGTACTGTAAACGAATAAATGCTATACCCAATTTGCAATCAGTACATTTCGATGGTTGTAAATACGTTTCCTGGCTAGAGCCAGGTTTTTGTTTATTGGTTGCACGCTCCTTAAATTACGAAAGCGCCTGGCGATGTTTGGAATTTTTGAGGTTCAGGCTGTTCAGTTATTTCCTACGCAATGATTAATAGCTAATCATCATTCGTAAGTAGAAATAGCATCAATAATTACGCTCAAAGCTGCATCTCTATCAATGGTGTATTCTACGTCGCAGTTAAATGATTCTGGACTGTATTTGCGATCATCGATCACAGTCATACCTCTAGTGTGAATTCCTCGAGTCTCAACTCGTACATTCTTTTTTTGGAACTGTATGAGATCCGGATGTGTGATGGCTAAGACTGCGCAAGGGTCGTGAAGAGGAGCAACCTCGCCTTTAGTCCTTTGCTTGTAGGCGTTTAAATAAAACCTGAATAAGTCAGCTATGAAATTTGCGGTGTTATTACCGATTGCGTCTAGCTGCGATATGACCTCGTCGTCGATGCCGAGTTGATGAGTTAGGTTGAGTCCTGCCATCCTAAGGTCTTTAAATCCTGCATCAAAAACAATAGCTGCGGCGTCCGGGTCTGCCCATATGTTGAACTCTCCTTTCGACGTGACATTCCCCAGGTCGGTGCTACCTCCCATTATCGAGACTCCAGCGACCTTGTCCACAATGTCTGGTGCTTGAACTACAGCGAGAGCGATATTGGTTAGTGGTCCGATAGGAACGAGCCAAACGTCATCTTGTTCCCGGATGGTGGAGATGATGAACTCAACTGCGTTGTTGCTCGAAACTTCGCGAGTGATAGCTGGCCGCTTTGGACCATCAAGACCTGTCTTTCCATGAGCTTCTTCGGCATGCGAAGGTTTAACTATCAGAGGGCGACTAGCGCCAGCGTGTACTGGGACATCGAGCTGTAAAAGTTCGGTCATCAGTAACGCGTTCTCAGTTGTTAGCGTTAATGGGGCATTTCCAGAAACGGTTGTTACACCAATTATTTCTGTAGTACGTCCAGCTAACATCATGGCAACGGCATCATCGTGGCCTGGGTCACAATCGAGAATAATTTTTGGTTTCATAATCGGTCCTGACTTGGTCCATTGTCGTTCGTGTCGCCCCAGTAGTGAGGTAGCGTTAAGTAGCCAACTCTAGGCAACTCGATTACCGGACTTAAACCTTGATGAGACTTTAGTCGCTGTATCGAACGTATATGAGAAAGAATTTCATAGAAGACCATCCACAAGGATGCTTCCAAAGTGTAGGTAATAGTTTTGTCCTCTTCGTTAAATCGGGTACCTCGTGGAAGTGTGCTGATGACGTGTTTCCAGAAAGCCGAAGCGGTTACAGTCTGAAGCATTAGTCTTAAATCCTTGCCATCATTTTCGGTCATGACTCGGTTTAGCCAGCCAATCCCGACTTCGAGTTTTAGGAGTAACGTTGGTAATGTCCAAAATAAATCTTCGTCAAGAACCCGATCGAATTTAGCTCGTTTGCCAAACTGGTGAGATGGCCAATGAATAATGTTCGGGGGGTCTTGGTTAGGCCAGAGAAGCTCCCCGCAACGCTTTTTGGGGAAGACCAAAGCATCCCAGCACATGTGAGAAACTTGGCGACGACACGACCACCACATCCATTCCTTTTCTGGAGAAAGGTCATCGTAATCAAGTTGTTGGTCAGTTAATTCGTAAGTCTCGGCGGCAGTCCATTCAAGTAGTTTGGTGTAGTCGGGAATATCTTCGACTGTTTCATCTGGGTTCATTTCAAAAGCTAGAGTTTTTGGCAAAACCATACCTTGACCTATCTGTGAAGACTTTTATAACTCAGATTAAGAAAAACTGTTCCCGTGAAAATTTGAGCAGAGTGCGGTGGAGCATTACTAATTTACACTTTCAGAGTCTGTCTTGTCAGATAGGTTTCGATCTAGCTCTGGTGCGAGCTCTTCGAAGGCTCTGGGGTCTGGGCAACTGCAAACTAAGTTTCTGTCACCAAAAACTCCATCTATGCGCCCAACGGGCGGCCAGTATTTATTCGACCTAAGTTCATTCAAAGGATACGCCGCTTCTGCACGAGTGTAAGCATGCTCCCAATGGTCACCGAGCAGATCTTCTGCTGGGTGAGGAGCATTTATCAACGGATTATCATCTTTGGGCCAGACTCCCTGTTCAATTTTGCTGATCTCGGATCTTATAGCGATCATTGCGTCACAAAATCTATCTATCTCGATTAAAGATTCGCTTTCTGTGGGTTCAATCATGAGAGTCCCAGGTACTGGAAAGGACATCGTTGGCGCATGGAAGCCGTAGTCAATTAGTCGCTTAGCTACATCATCGACACTTACGACTGTATCGAAGCTCCGAAGGTCAATTATGCATTCGTGAGCGACCCGGCCATTTGGGGCCGTGTATAAAACCGGGTAATGCTTTGATAGTCGGTGTGCCAGATAATTTGCGCTAAGAATAGCGACCTTTGTCGCATGTTGCAGACCGGCTCCTCCCATCATGGTTATGTACATCCAAGGAATAGGCAGAATGCCTGCTGAGCCCCAAGGCGCTGACGATATTGGCCCAGGCCCACTTTTCGGACCGGCTTCGGGTCTTAGCGGATGATTCGGAAGAAACGGAGCTAAGTGAGCTTTGGCAGCAACGGGGCCAATGCCAGGCCCACCGCCGCCATGTGGGATACAGAATGTTTTGTGTAGATTCAAGTGACTAATATCTGCCCCAATATGGCCTGGGGAAGCTAGCCCTACTAATGCATTGAGATTTGCGCCATCGATGTAGACCTGGCCTCCTGCCTGGTGAGTGAGATCGCAAATTTGTCCAATGCCTTCCTCGAAAACTCCATGGGTCGAGGGGTACGTGACCATAATTGCTGCAAGTTGGTCTCGATGTTGATCGATGCGCTGAGTTAGGTCTGTGAGATCAACGTCTCCATTTTCATTACATTCAACTACGACAACACGGAAGCCTGCCATAACTGCTGAAGCAGCGTTGGTTCCGTGAGCAGAAGAGGGTATTAGACAAATCTGTCTCTCATGCTGACCTCGACTCTGGTGATATTTCCTTATCGCTAAAAGTCCAGCGAATTCTCCTTGGGAGCCTGCATTAGGTTGCAAGGAAATAGCTTCGTACCCAGTGCATGCAAGTAGCCAGTCTTCGAGTTCCTTAATAATGCTGATATATCCAGCGGCTTGGTCCAAGGGCACGAATGGGTGAATATTTGAGAACTGTGGCCAGGTAATCGGTTCCATCTCGCTAGTAGCATTTAATTTCATCGTGCAACTTCCGAGCGGAATCATTGCTTTGTCTAATGCAATATCTTTGTCGGCCAGGCGACGTAGATAGCGAAGCATTTCAGTTTCGGAACGGTAGAGATGAAAAACCGGGTGAGTAAGGAATTCAGTTTTTCTGTTGTATCTCTCTGGAATTCCAGAGTCGAGAGCTTTTTGTTCCCAAGCCGGGTCAAGCTCACAGCCGAAAGCGCTCAGCAGGCTAGCAACGGTATTCTCATCAGTTGTCTCATCTAGAGAAATGCCAAGAGTGTCTTTATCTACTAGTCGTACGTTTATACCCGTAGCTGCAAGCACTTCACTGATTTTTTCACTAGCGCCCAGCGTCGAAATCGTAATCGTGTCAAAGTAATTTTTGTTGAGCACCTTGAATTCGCTGCGCCTTAGGGAATCGACTACAGCAGTAGTTAATTTGTGGACTCGATTAGCTATGGAACGAAGCCCGTCGGGGCCGTGCCAAACTGCGTACATCGAGGAGATAACAGCGAGAAGTACCTGCGCGGTGCATATATTGCTAGTTGCCTTCTCTCTTCTGATGTGCTGTTCGCGTGTCTGCAGAGCGAGCCTCGTGGCTGGCCGACCCGCTGAATCGACTGATACGCCTACGAGTCTGCCGGGCATAGATCTCTTGTGTTTTTCTTTGGCGCCAATATACCCGGCATGAGGACCACCGAATCCGAGCGGAACTCCGAATCGTTGGGATGAGCCGACAACTAGATCTGCGCCCAATTCACCCGGGGGAGTTAACAAACATAGACTAAGCAAATCGGCAGCAACTACGAGGAAACAATTATTTGCATGCGCTGATTGACTTACAACTTCGATATCGCCGATATCGCCGCTAGACCCTGGGTATTGAATGAGTATCCCGAAACACTCAGCTGAGTCAAAATCGGTCCATGGATTACCAACCTGGATTTCTATTCCCAACGGTTCGGCTCTCGTCTTGATTACTTCGATTGTTTGAGGGTGGCAATCGTTGTCCAGAAAAAATGCGCCGTCGCTTTTGCTGGATAGGCGCCGGCTCATAGTCATTGCTTCGGCGGCGGCGGTGCCTTCGTCAAGAAGCGAGCTATTGGAAATCTCCATGCCTGTAAGGTCACAAACCATTGTTTGGTAGTTGAGTAATGCTTCAAGTCTGCCTTGGCTTATTTCTGGTTGGTAAGGGGTGTATGCGGTGTACCAGGATGGGTTTTCTAAAATATTTCGTTTTATCACCGCTGGTGTGATTGTGTTGTAATAGCCCATTCCGAGCAGAGAAGTAAGCACCTGGTTTTGTTGAGCTTTGTGATTGAGTTTTGCTATCGCTTCGGCTTCGCTGACAGCCGTCGGGAGGGCAAGGTCAGCGTTGTTGGTTATGGCAGGGGGTAGGACGTCCTCGATGAATGATTCCAATGAGTGTGCCTCAAGAGCAGTCAGCATCAGTTGGATATCTTTTGGCCTAGGCCCGATGTGACGTTGAGCGAATGCTCCGATTGGTTCATCAGTATTCATTAGCAATCCTTAAAAATTATTTAGATCGTTTGTATCGGTGTTGCACAAATGGCAACGGAGCGACTGTGCATCCGATTTGTTTACCTCGCACAACGGCAGTTAAGTAGTTATCTTCTTTTGCGTACGGAGTGTCTATGTAGCCCATTGCGATTGGCTTGCCAGTAGTGGGGCTATAACCTCCGCTAGTTATGAGTCCTACCATTTGGTTATTCTCATTGAACAGTTGAGCCCCATCTCGGATAGGTCTCTTTCCTAATGCGGTTACTCCAACTCGTGTTTTCTCAGTGCCTTTTTCAAGTTGTGAGCAAATTGTATGGGCCCCAGGAAAACGCTGATCTTGTCTGCGTCGCTTCGGAATAGTCCAACTGAGATTTGCTTCAACTGGAGTCGTGCTCTCGCTGAGTTCGTTACCATATAAGCACAGTCCCGCTTCTAAGCGAAGAGTATCCCTAGCTCCTAAGCCAGCAGGTTTTAACGTTTCGTCCAGGAGTAACAAACGAACTATTTGTTCTGCTTCATCATTGGGTATAGCGATTTCAAAACCATCTTCACCCGTATACCCACTTCTTGAAATATCGCACTCGGTTTCCCCGAAATTAATTAGCCCGGCTTCCATAAAGGAGAGATCGGCCACTGCCGAATCATGTTGCTGAAGGACACTTATTGCCTTCGGTCCCTGTATCGAGATAAGGGCCAAGTCCTGTCGAGGCCTAAAAATTAGCTGATCACCTAACAATGCATTCAGGTACTTAAGGTCAATTTCTGCTCGGGAAGCATTAAGTACAAGGCGGAAATGGTTAGCCATTCGTGTAAAGATGACGTCGTCTACTATTCCTCCGGTGTCGTTTGTGAGCATCGAGTAGCGAAGTCGGTTGTGGCCAAGAGTGGTGAGACCCCCAGGAGCGATCAGCTCTAACGTTTCGCCGACATCTGAGCTATCCATCGAAGAGACGTCGACTATTCTCATGTGGCTAACATCAAATAACCCGGCTGCTTCGCGAGCCGCACGGTGTTCTGCTATCACCCCATCGTATTGAATGGGAAGCTCGTAGCCGGCGAAAGGGACGAGTCTGCCCCCAAGCTCGACATGTAGATCGTAGAGCGCGGTCTTTTTTAATTCCTTGTTAGATGTTGTCTCTGGTTTACGTTCAGTCATGCCCTGGCCCAGTAGCTCGCGTCAAATCTTGACGCCCCGCGCTGTCTGGGAACCTGAGAGATTGGCCACCCTAAAGCAGTTTTCCCCTTCGGTGTTTAAGGTTTTGATGCCTTAACTCTTTCCAGCGTTGCTTCTTCCCAGCGGTCCGTTTGCCTGAGAGATTGTCCGGGGCGGTTGCTCCTTCGGCGCCTGCAAGAATGCAATATTCTTTTAGGGCTCTCCCACTGAGTGTTAGCAGCAATACACAACCTAGTGCGGCGATTCCTGTTTCGGTGGCTATTTTAATGTAATCGTTCTAGAAGCAGTCTCGAGCACTTGCTTTTCGTCGTTGTCATAACGGTTAGTTTTGAAGGTCGCACGAATCGTTATCTAGTTCGATAAGAAATTAGCGATTCGATCTTTTGGCCGTCCGATAATAGCGCGAGTTGAACTAACTAAAACTGGTCGCTGCAACAGGGCTTTGCGTTGCAATAACAGGTCTACTACTGCTGATGGATTATTTACATAGTCATCAGGGTTAAGTTCCAACTTTTTGAACTGTGAATCTTTACGGACCAGGTCTTCTACCGGATCTTCAAGAACAGAAACAAGATGTTCAAGAGCTGCTTTGTCTGGGGGTGTTTTCATGTATAGAACAACATCTACGTCTACACCTTGATCCTCAGCGACCGCTAAGGCAGTTTTTGATGACCCTCAATGAGGGTTATGGTAGATAACTACTTTACTCACGGAGTCTCCTTGTTGAACTGGTGCTGACGGTACCAAAAAGCGCCATGAGAGGTGCGGATACCTTGCCAAATGTTTGAGGAAATCTAATCAGCGACCAAAGCTATTTTGTATCCGTTCTTTCATATCTGCTCCAGCGCCAGGGCCGTTTTCTCGGGCCCACTTGAGTCCCTCGGATCGTTCCATTTCTGATAGGGCAAGTATCTGTTTTTTTTCTTCTGCTAACGTGTGCCACGAATTAGCGGAGATACTAGCGGCCCACTCAAAAGCGCTTGCTTTTAAGCTAATTTCTGGAACTGAGCGATTAGCAAGACCAACTTGTACGGCTTCTTTGCCGGAGACAGATCTTCCACTGTACATAATGTCTTTGGCTGTCATAAGTCCAACTCGCTCGGGTAGTCGAGTCGTCATTCCCCAGGTCGGAACCATTGACCATTTACCGTGGCTATCACAAAATATTGCATCGTCTGCGCATATGAGTAGGTCGCATGCGAGCACTAACTCGAGTGCGCCAGTGTAGCAATAACCTTGGACAGCTGCGATGACTGGTTGTGGCATAGATTCAATCAAGTCAAGGGTTTCTGCTTGATAATGAGGTGAGGGAGAGCGATCTCCTCGTTGGATCGCCTTCAGGTCATTGCCAGCTGAAAATGATTTACCGGCAGCGCTTAGAATAATCACTCCGATTTCGTCTTTCATGAGCGAAAGGTCTTCGAGGTGGTCTCTTAGCTCTACAAACATTGATGGACTGAGCGCATTTAAAGCTTGTGGTCGATTTAGCTCAAGGGTGGAAATGCCATCTCTGTCGGTTCGCGTTACCAGTTGGTTCATTCAAACAGCCTTTCATAAATCTTCGCTAAGAGGGTTACAGAAATTAAGGTTTGGTTTTAGTTTTTTGTGGGATCTGACGCGTCGGCTGCTTCAACTTCTTCTCTGGTAACTCCAAGCATAAATAATATTGCATCGAGATATGGAACGCTTATAGATGTGTCTGCGGCGTCTTTCAGCAATGGTTTTGCGTTGAATGCGATACCTAACCCGGCATGTTGAAGCATTGGTAGGTCATTTGCTCCATCGCCAACGGCAACTGTTTGTTCTAGTGGAATATTCTCCAGATGCGCGATCTGGATAAGTAGATCCGCCTTTGTTTGTGCGTCAACTATTTGGCCCAATAAATTGCCAGTTAGCTTTCCATCTACTATTTCTAGTTGATTAGCAAATGAGTGGTCTAAGCCGAGAACTTCTGATAAATGATCAGTGAAGTGAGTAAATCCTCCACTTATGATTGCGATCTGGTAGCCAAGTCTTCTTAGCGTTCTTATGAAAGTACGGGCTCCCGGGGTGAGAACTATTTTTGCTATTGCCGATGTGATTATGCTTTCCGGAGAGCCAGCCAGCAGAGCAACTCGTTGACGGAGAGCGTCTTCAAAGTCAATCTTTCCAAGCATTGCTTGCTCGGTGATGTTTGCTACCTGCGTACCGCAGCCAGCTTCTTGTGCTAATAGATCGATTACTTCATTTCGGATTAGCGTGGAGTCAACGTCGAGGACGACCAGACGACTGGAGCGTCGACTTAAACCGTGAGGCTGGACAGCGATATCTATCGATCTGTCTGCTGCAACTTCCAGCAAGGAAGCTCTGAGCTGGTTTGCATTAGATCCTTCGACGAGGAACTCATAACTCCAAACTGGATAACGACTCAACCGATGAATTCGGTCGATGTTCCCGCCGCTTTGCGCTATCGCCCCTGCGGTTAAAGCTAGATCCGTAGGTGACAGTTCTGGCGCTAGGGCAGTGACTACGTGACGGGCAGCGTATTTGGGTGGAGTATCCTTAACAATCTCAAAATCTATCGTTAGGTCGCTTTCCCAGCCAAATAATAGAATCTCTTTCACAAGATCTCGACCCGCTGGAACTGATACGGCCAGACCTAACGTTAGTTGTCGTTGAACTACGACTTGTTCCATGTCTTGAATTTCGGCACCGAGGTCAGCAAGTAACGTCAACAGTCCACTTGTCACACCCGGTTTATCATCGCCGCTAACTCTAATAAGTATTGTTTCAGGGGTTTTCACTTAAACGAAGGTAGTGGTGAGATAGGAGTTTCGTGGCTTCATAGGAATTAATATCCAGCAAATTGATTCGGATGAAACCTTGATACCTGAACCGGTGGAATTAAGTGAAGCTAAGGGTCAAAGGCATTGGTTTCGGTACTTTGTTTAGGGGTCCTGTTTCTGGTCAGAATGCTCATGCTTCACACATACTCCTTAGGTGGCGTATGCTTGATTTTTTGGGTGTGTCAATGGTGGGAGGTGTTCTGGCTATATGAATTTTAAGTCAGTCTGTGAATTTTTTCGTTTAAAAAGCCTCGGGATTTCGCTAGCCTTAATCGCCGCCCTAGCTGCATTTGCTGTAGCTTCTAGAAACGACAAGATCTCTCCGGTAACTATTTCTTTAGTACTCGGAGTCTTGGCGGCTAACACAAACTTGTTGACCCAAGGAAGTAAACCGGGGATTGACTTCGCGGCACGAAAACTTCTTCGGTTGGGCGTCATTCTTCTAGGGTTCAGATTAGCTCTCGGTGATTTACAAAAGATTGGTTCTATCAAGGGTCTGTTGGCAGTAGTTCTCGTGGTTGTAGCAGCATTTGTGGGGATTACGTTGCTGGGCCGCGCTATGAAGCTTTCTGGCAGCCTTTCTCTGCTTGTGGCCACTGGCTACTCAATTTGTGGTGTCTCTGCCATTGCGGCAGTGCGGCCTTTGACTGCAGCTGATGAAGAAGAGGTTGCGTATGCAATCGGGTTGGTAACCCTATTTGGTTCATTGTCTATGCTTCTCTATCCAATTATCGGCGACCCAATTTTGAGTCTTAGCGCAGAGCAGTTTGGATGGTGGACCGGAGCGGCGGTGCATGATGTGGCTCAAGTCGTGGCGACCTCATCGTCAAACGGAGATTTAGCTCTGGAAGTAGCTGTAGTGGTTAAGTTGGCTCGGGTCGTGTTGCTTGCTCCTTTAGTTCTCGCAATTTCTTTGTGTCAGCGAGGCAGCGTTAATTCTGAGATCACTAACCGTCCGCCGATAGTTCCGGTATTTGTGATCTTGTTTGTAGCAGCGGTGGTTTTGCGGTCTACGAATTTATTGCCATCGACTCTGATCGATGTGATTAACTCATTCAGAAGCTGGCTATTCGCTATGGCGATGTTTGCAGTTGGATCATCAGTTCGACTCAAATCAATGTTTTCTATGGGTGGCCGGCCACTTGTTCTCGGAGCAGTGGCATGGATTGGTCTAGCTAGTTTTGCCTTGCTGATCGCAAGAGTGGTGGTGTGAACTAATTAGCGACTTAAGGCACTATGGGCTTAGGTACCAAACTAACTATTGGTTACCTACAATCTTTTGTCTATGAAGGCGTGAAATTTCGCTTTCATCAAAACCCCAGTCTCGAAGAACCTCGGCAGTGTCTTGCCCATTTTCAGGTGGTTGATTGATTATCTCGCTTTGAGACTGGCTGAAACGTGGCGCAGGTGCGGGTTGAATGACATTTCCGTGGGTCACAAAAGTCTTGCGCGCTTTGAGATGTTCGTTATTCGGAGCTTCCGCCATGTTAAGGACAGGTTGAACACAAGCATCAAGATCTTTAAAGTGCTCTACCCATTCATCTCTGCTTCGTTTCAAAATAATATCTTGTAGTTTGCTAGCGAGCGTTTTCCAATTATCTCGACCTGCTTTAAAAGAGAAAATCTTTGGATCTAACAAAAATCCGCTTTCAAGGTTTTTGTAAAGTTTCGGGCTCAGACATGCCACGGAAATAAATTCGTCATCGGCACAGCGGTACATTCGATACAACCAATGCCCGCCGTCGACGTTATTGGAAGCGCGTTTATCTTTCCAAACTCCAGATTGGAGCCCTCCGTACATATAGCTCATCAGGCTGGCGGATCCATCTACCATTGCAGCGTCAACTACTTGTCCTACACCTGTTTTTTGGGCAGATAATATAGCCGCAAGCATTCCCAAAGCTAGGTATGTTCCACCGCCTCCAAAGTCGCCACCGAGAATCAATGGTGGAACTGGCTCTTCTTCGGTTCCGACAGCGTGTGCAACTCCTGTGAGAGAGATGAAAGATAAATCAAATCCAGCTTGGTCCGCTAATGGTCCGGTTTGCCCAAAGCCCGTCATTCTGCCGTACGCAAGTCGAGGATTAATAGCGAGTAAATCGTCGGGGCCAATGCCCATTTTTTCGCAAACCCCAGGACGGTTCCCTTCTATGAAGCCATCTGCTTGTGAGATAAGTCGCTTGAAAGTTTGAATACCTTCTGGGGTTTCTAAATCAATCGCTACAGCTTTCCTATTGCGCCAAAGGGTCCGATACTTTGGATCCGGATAGCCGTAGTCTGGCTCAATCGGTCTATCCACTCTGATTATTTCAGCACCCATGTCGGAAAGTAACATTCCAGCAAATGGCCCTGGGCCAATGCACCACAGCTCAACTATTTTGAGTCCTTCTAACGGTCCCATTTTTGTCCTTCCCATTTTCTAATAGAAAATTTAGCGACCTCGAGATGGTTGTGAGCATTATGTTGCATATATCTAGGTCAGTCTACGTTTGGAGTTATTCATGAAAGCTAATGGGTTATGTGATCCCCGGTTCGAACTAGTGCGCGAAGCGTTCGAAGCTAACTTCGCAGGCGGTAGTGAGTTAGGGGCTTCTGCGGCGGTAACCCTGGATGGAGAATTCGTTGTTGACCTTTGGGCCGGTAATAAGAACAGCGCCGGAGACCCCTGGGAAAAAGATACTATCTGCAACGTTTATTCAACTACCAAAACAATGGCGAGTAGTTGCATGCTGATGTTGGCTGATCGCGGCGCTATAAGTTTTGACGAGCCGGTATCGACCTACTGGCCAGAGTTCGCAGCTAATGGAAAATCCAAGGTTCTGTTATCTCATGTCATGAGCCACCAGACTGGCTGCTCAGGTTTCCCAAGGCCCGTTACTGCGTCAGAACTTTATAATCATGCCTTGATGGCGGACCTGTTAGCTGGAATGAAGCCTTGGTGGGAGCCCGGAACAGGACCTGGTTACCACGCTATTACCCAGGGAACTCTGCAAGCTGAAGTGCTTCGAAGGGTCGATGGGCGAAGTTTGGGAACTTTTTTTAAAGAAGAAATTGCTGAACCTTTAGGAGCAGATTTTCATATAGGTCTTAGTGCTTCGGAAGGCCATCGCGTTGCAGACCTTAAGCAGCCAGGATCAACACTGAGTGGTTCCATGGGTGTTGCTAGCGATTCAATTGCAGGCCGAACCTTTGACAGTTGCATTCTTGATGGAAGCGAACCACTGACCCAGGAGTGGCGATCTGCCGAGATCCCTGCGGCTGGAGGAATAGGCAACGCTCGGTCTGTAGCTCGGGTGCATTCGATGCTTGCATGTGGAGGTTCAGTCGGCGGAGTTAAGCTGATGAGTCCAGAAGCAATTGAATTAGCGTTGGTTCGTCAGACCTTTGTTCCTGACAAAGTGCTTGGAATGAATGTGCCATATGGAATGGGCTTTGGTATCAACCATGAGCACGCACCGATAACTCCAAGTAAGCGAACTCTATATTGGTTTGGGTGGGGTGGTTCAATGGGGATTATTGACTTAGATCAGCGTTTGTCAATTGCCTATGTGATGAACAACATGGCTGATGAGCTGCTCGGAGATAGCCGAGCTTTGAATATTGCAGCTGCAACTTATGCAGCGTTGTAAGAGATTAGGGCTTTGAATCTTCCACGTAACTTGTTGGAATAGACTGAATGTCCTGGATTACATCTGGCGGCAGGTCAGCTGGTATTTCGGCTGAGACGCTCGCATTCAAAGCATCTGACACCCCCCCGAATTTCTCTGCAATGGAGTCAGCTATTTGATCGTGTCTCCCGACAGCGGAAAATAAATTAACGACTTCGTCAGAAATACAATCTGCCATGCTCTCCCACGCACCTGTTTTTGATAGGCGGTTAAGCTCAATGCCAAGATCGACAAGGTCATGTGCTTCTAATACAGGCCAATACGCCCGAGTGCTGCCATAGAACCCAATGCGATAGCGAACCCACTCAAACATTTTTTCAACGTCTTCATCAGTTTTACCTGTGCAGATGAAGCCCCCACCAGTAATTTCAAAGTCTGAACGTTGTCTTTGGCTTTTGTCCAAGCCGACTGTTATTTCGGGCAAGACGGCACTCTGTAAATATTTGGGTGTGCAAAAAGGATGCAGCCGAACGCCGGCACAGGTTGCACCAGCCAGGCGAAGCATTGCAGGTCCGACTGCTGCGATCGAAATTTTAGGAGGCAAAATATTTTCGTTTACTTCCGGAGTGAAATTTGGTGTCATCAAGGTAAATGAGTAATGGTCACCTTGAAAATGAAGTTTCGTCCCATTCATCCAAGACTCCCATATTGCCTGCAGAGATAAGATGTATTCTCGGAGTCGGGGCACCGGTGCTGTCCAAGGAATGCTGAAACGCCGTTCGTTGTGGCCCTTTACCTGTGTCCCGATACCTAATTCGAATCGCCCGTTACTCGCGTGTTGAAGGTCCCAAGCTGTATTAGCCATAACCATTGGGCTTCGTGGGAAGGCTATAGCGACCCCAGTGGCAAGATGTAACCGGCTGGTGTTGACCGCTGCGATTCCAAGAGGCAGAAACGGGTCATGTCGGTTTTCAAGAGTGACGACCCCATCATAACCATTTTCTTCAATTTGCTTCACGGACGAAGCGATGTCCTTTAGGTTCGCTTGCGGCAGAGTCGTAAGTACCTTCATTTATTTTTTGGCAGCACATCAGTAAAGTCTTTCGTGCTTTTCCACTCGGCCTCGGGCGGTGTATGACCGGGCGCCGGAGCAAACTCTGATACTTCACCGGATGAAAGGTTGTGAACATATCGCGGACAGTTCGGGAAGACCCGGGTGACAGAGACTTCTAAAACAGCGTCGGCGCCTTCAAATTGCGAAACGATACTTGGGTCAAGAACTACTTTCGCTGTTCCGTGGATTCGCATACGGTTTGCTCGTTCGTTTTGTCGAATGAATAGCAGAGCTACCCGTCCGGTGTCAGCAACGTTTCCTAGTGATCGAAACATGCCGTTACCATCGTATGACGGAATTCGAAGAGTTTGCTTATCTATAACTGAAACGAAGCCTTTTATGCCGCCCTTGTATGACACATCTGGGAAGCCGTCTGCATCTACGGTCGCCAAGTAGAAGTAGGTTGCTTGTCCAATGTAGTTGATTACTGGTTCGGACAGATGGTCTTTGACAGTGACCTCCACAAGACGATCCGCAAGACGCCTTGTATCAAAGGCGTCTTGTAGATTTCTGGCTCCAAGTCCATAAAGTGTTCCCTGGTTATCTGTCATGTTTACAGACTATTCCTTTAAATTTTCTCACGTATCACCAACAGCTGTTAGAAACCCGAAATAAGAATCGAGTAGTTAGCACTCTGTTTCTCTAAGCGGGTTTGTGAGCCTTTCGTGCACCGGTTTCCCAATCTTCCATAGCAGGTTCGCTTGCTAAGGATCCGAGGACGTTGATCTGAGGGACCTCTCTTAAAGATCGTTTCATTTCAGCAAACCCAGGAAAACCAGCTAATTCTATAACGGCATTCCATAATGGAACCGCCTGCTCATCGTCGGGTACGCGTGAGAGCACAGGGCCAAAAAAAGAAAGTCCTTCTGGGGGCTTAAAGGAAATAATTGGAGTGCCTACGTCACGACCGGTTCGTTCTAAGGCAGTTTCCGTTTCTGTTTCGATGATGTGGTCCCAGGACTGATCATCTACTGATGCTGCAAAGTGGGTTGGAAGTCCAGCAGTTCTAAAACAGTCTTCGGTATGGCTGACTGTGCCAAGGGGAGCCCGCCTTCCTGGCTGGCGGTCAAGGTCCCAATAGTGTGTCCCAAAGGCACTATAGAGAGCAGACATGGGCTCTTTCCCGAGTTCTTCTCGCGCATGAGCTGCAGCACGCAGAAAACGCAGCCCTGACGTATGCCCAACTTCGTAACCGGCGGGAAACTCAGTGTCGTAATCTTTATCCTTGTTAAGGATTCTTAGAGAGATGAAACGCCAGTCAACTGAATAACCGGTCTGTTCGACGACTTTTTCTATCCATCTCGATGTAATCCAAGCGAACGGGCAGATCGGGTCCCAAAAAAATTCAATGTCATAGTTGCTGTCAGTTGCTTCCATAGAACATTCTTAGCAGTCCCGAAACCGCTAGAGACCCTTGTTGCTGGTATTGATAGTGAAACAAGTAGATTCAGTTACATTTTGGTAGACGAATTATTAGGTGTGTAGGTATGTCTGAGTTATCTGAGTTGGTCGATCCGGTAATGCTTCCTTCCACCGGAGGGGGAGAGATAGCGCTCCATCACTTGGGTGGCAACGGCCCTCCTGTCATGTTTGTTCATGCAACGGGATTTAATGCTCAGACCTATAGTCCCTTTACTGAACATTTAAGTAAGGAATATTCAATTTGGGCGCCAGATCTTCGAGCTCACGGTTGGAGTACAGCACCGACTAATGGCGATTATGAATGGACAAGCCTTGCAGAGGATCTTCTTACCGTTGTTGATTATTTAGAAATTAAGATAGGCGAGTTGGATTGCGTCGGCCACTCGGTCGGAGCGGCGACGCTTCTGCTAGCTGACTCAATTCGCCCTGGACTGATTCGATCAATGTACGGATATGAGCCGATCATGTGGAGACCAGGAGAATGCTTCGCGAAAGGAGAAAACCCGTTAGTTGCCGGGGCTCAAAAGCGACGCCAAATTTTTGATTCTAGAGCGCAAGCTCTTGAGCGTTTTGCCTCTAAGGGTCCCTTTCGCGTCTGCAGAGCGGATGCCTTAAAATCATATGTCGATTTTGGGTTCGAAATGCTTCCGAACAAGTCAATCCAGCTGCGCTGCTCAGGCATGCACGAAGCAGCTGTTTATGATGGCGAAAGAGTATCTACGACTGATCGGATTTTGAATTGTTTGGCTCCGGTGGTAATTGGTAAAGGAGCCGATGAAGGATTTGGAAACCTAGGAACACCAGCTTTTGAAGCGCTTCCTAATGCATCATTGAAAATTCATGCCGATCTCGGGCATTTTGGCCCACTCGAAGCTCCTAATCGCATAGCCGATGACGCGATTGCTTCGCTATGGTCACCGAACTAATTGCAGGTTCCTTAGTGGCTTGCTAAAAATTGTTTAATGTAGCTGGTGATTACCTCGGGTTGGTCTTGATGTGCCATGTGGCCACAATCTTGAATTATATGACCAACGGCATTCGGAGTTTGTCTAGTAATCCCGTTGACCATTTCTGCTGTTCCGTAATCATCGCGATCACCCTGAAGGGCTAACACAGGGCATTCAATCTTGGAAAGTAAACTTCTTATATCGAACTTGGGGAATTCAGGATCCAGCCAAACATTTGCCCATCGGTCGAAAGTCGAAGCAGGGTCCTGGTGATACTTACGCAGAGGAGAGAGTATCGAGTCGCGATTCTGCTTGATTTTTTCAATACCGGCGATGCATTCGATCTCAACAAATATGTGAGCTGCAATGGTGATTATGGCCGTAGCTTGTACCGCCTTACTGCCGGAAGCGATTAAGGCTATGGAAGCTCCATCGCTATGGCCCAGAAGTATGGGCTTCGTAATATTAAGTTGTTCAACTAAAGCAGGTAGGACTGACTGTCCTTCATGGTACATAAAGTCGGTTTCATAAACCTGAGGTCCTGAGCTAGAACGACCATAACCACTCCGATCATAAAGAAGAACTGGAGATTCGGTTTGTTGATGGAGCAGCTCCGGCAGAGAGCGCCATTGACTTGAAGAACCGAGACCCTCGTGCAGCATAATAATCGTAGGTTTATCGGCCTTCAGGTCGCCGATGACACGATAAAAGATTTGATGGTCAAAGAGATCTGCGTACCCGTCCATAAAGTTGATCCAGTTTGTCTTTCGTCCTCGCGGCGCAGATAGTGCAAGTCGGCTGTCCGTGTGCCAATAAAATAGCATACGAAAGTGCAGTGTTGCAGTGCGGCAATAGCGGGAGGGTCTTGGTTGACAGATGTTTTTTTAGCTATTTCTTAATTTCTTCTTAGCTAATTCTTAAGTGTGATTGCCATGGTTGCCACATGCGAAAATGTCTGTTGATTGTCATAGTAACTATTTGTGTCTCTTGCGGAGGTGAATCTGCGGGTGATGCTGTCAGCGTTGCTTCATTAACAGAAAGCGTTACTACTGGAGAAGCAAACGATATTGCAACATCAGCGCTAGTGGAAGAAGAGGTGTCCTACGAAGAGGCTAACCTCAACATGGCGGCGTGTATGCGTAAAGAATATTCGACCTGGCCAGACCCGGACTTCTCAACCCCAAGTTTGTATTCACCCAGTTCTTTGGCCGAGCTAGGTATTGACCATAGTGGAACAGACTTTCAGGAGGTACTAGCTAGTTGTAGTGCGAATGAACTTCAAGGTGTAGTGGGACAGCAACTGGGACAATCTCCTGAGGAACGGGCAGAAACAGAAGACGGAGTTCTGGAGCTCTTTACCTGCCTGCGAGAAAAGCCGGGATTCGGGGACCTACCCGACCCTAATTTTTCACAGAATGGCTTACAAGCGATGCGTAGCATCTTTATGGAGGGGGGCTTTGACATAACAGAATTTCAACTCGAAGCTCAAAAATGTATCGAAGAGGGGCGTGGAACTCTAGTTCGAGGAGGAGCTGGGAGATGAATAAAAAATCTACGTTTGCTTTAACGGGAATTTTGATAGCAGTTGGTATTGCTGCTCTCGGTCTGTGGTCTTTCGGTTCGCTTGGATCAGAAAATAGTTCAGACGCTATACCAGCGATTGTGAAAGAATCGAGACGCACAGCAGCGGTCACAACTGTGGACTTCGTGAAAGAAACCGAAATTGATGGAACTCTTGGCTTCGGCCATGTGGAACGCCTTCCTAACCTTTCGGCAGGGATTGTTACTTGGTTGCCTCAGCCGGGAAGTGTCATCGATTTCGGAGACGTGATCTACAAGATTGACGACGTGCCCGTTACTCTTCTGAGCGGTACAGTTCCAATGTTTCGGAGTATAGATGCGACTACGCCTGCAGCTCTTGACGTCGTCCAGCTTCAAACTCATTTTCTTAAGATGGGATTCACTGATTCTTACCCGGTGACAAGGTCAATGCATGACCTTAATGAAGATCGATATGTAACCGATGTAAAGGATGCTGATATCAAAGATTGGCAAGAGTCGGTCGGAGTTGAACCAACCGGTCGTGTTAATAAAGGACAAGTTGTGTTTAGGTCGGAGCCCATTCGAGTTGATGCTGTGACTGCTCAATTAGGCCAAGTTGTTAATGGCGGAAGTCTCATTGATGTCAGCGGAGTGCGCAGAGTGGTAACGGCTCAACTCGGTACTGATTTAATTGGCCTAATTGATGTAAATGACATTGTTGAAGTTGAGCTGCCTGATGGCAAGCTTGTCGAAGGAAAAACGACTTATGTGGCTGATACTGTTACTCGACTAGTTCAGGGTCAGCAGGAGACCACGTACCTTGAAGTAGTAATTGAGTTGGTGGGATCAGGAACTTCGTTCGATCAAAGCCCTGTGACCGTCAAAGTCGAAGAGATTTTAGCGCGAGGAATAAATGCAGTTCCAATATCATCACTTCTCGCGTTGGCAGAAGGTGGTTACGCAGTAGAAGTGTTTGAATCTAATGGCACTGTCAAACTAGTGGGAGTGGAGTTGGGGACCTTTCATGGGAACCAGGTGTCGATCTCCCGAGGGCTTAAGCCAGGACAGTCAGTGATCGTTCCATGACGCAAGTAAAAACCCCCGCAGTGATGGAACTTATCGGCGTGCAAAAAAGTTACGCAGGTAATCCGCCAGTTGAAGCGTTACGAGGCATCGACTTAACCATAAATGAAGGTGAATTAATTGGACTGGTGGGCACCTCAGGCTCCGGCAAAAGCACGATGCTCAATATTATGGGCGCCCTAGATCACCCGACAGAGGGAAAAGTGCGTATACAAGGGCAAGATTTGAGTGCTCTCTCGGATCGGCAGCTTTCAAGCTTGAGAGGAAGGCGAATCGGTTTCATTTTTCAACAATTTCATTTAATCGCCGGATTGTCTCTCGTCGAGAATGTCGCCACAGGGGTTTTATATCAGGGCACCAGCCGGTCCCAAAGAATCAAGAATGGAATTAGACTGCTAACAAAAGTCGGTTTGGGAAATCGGCTAGACCACCTCCCTCATCAGCTTTCTGGCGGTGAACAACAACGTGTAGCCGTAGCGAGAGCGCTCATGGGTGAACCCGCGATTATTCTCGCCGACGAGCCCACGGGAAACCTTGACTCCAAAACCTCTGAGGAAATAGTAAAGCTTTTACACCAACTCAATGAAGACGGAAGCACCATCATCGTTGTCACCCATGACCGAGAGCTTGCTAGCAGCTTTCCTGGAATGGTTACGTTACGCGATGGTTTAGTCGAGAGCGATTCGAGAGCCCAATGAACGCAACAATCAACTCCAGTCGTGTGACTCTTAGAGATTCGATTGTTCTAGGTACCCTGGGGCTACGAACACGAAAAACCCGAACTCTGTTAACAGCACTCGGCATTGCTATTGGAATAGCAGCGATGATCTCTGTTCTCGGTATTACATCATCCAGCGAGGCCCAACTTAAAGCAGAATTAGATGCTCTTGGTCCAAACCTCATAGAGATCACGCCGGGGGATTCCTTTACCAGCGCCGAAGTGTCATTTCCGAGCGAAACATCAAAGGTAGTGCAGCGAGTAGGAACCGTAGAATCTAGTGCAGCGGTCTATGAAGTTGAAGCATCAGTTCGCCGCACTGAATTGATCCCCAAGCAACAAACCGGAGGTATGGCCGTTTTAGCAGTCGATCCCGAGCTGCTTTCCATGATCGACGGTGTCGTAGCTGCAGGCAGGTTCCTCGACTCGACAACGGTAGGCATCCCCCAGGTCGTACTCGGATCAGTAACTGCTGAACGGCTTGGCATTATTAGTGTCTTAGGATCTCCGCAGGTCTACCTAGATGGCACATACTTCACGGTAGTAGGAATTTTGGAGAACGCTCCATTGGCTCCCAATATTGACCGAGCAGCACTAATTGGAGTAGAAGTGGCCACTGAACTGTTTGACTTGGAGCTTCAACCTAGTCTCGTGTACGCACGCGTTAACGAAGAGCTACTCGATGATCAACGACGTTTCGATGAAACGAGATCTGTAATTGCAGCATCTGTTTTGCCTAACGCCCCCAATGAAGTGTTAGTGAGTCGCCCTAGTGACCTCCTGGTAGCTCGCGCCAGCACCCAAGACGCGTTCACAGGACTCTTATTAGGTTTGGGAGCCGTAGCTCTGCTTGTCGGTGGAGTTGGAATCGCAAACGTAATGGTTATCTCTGTAATCGAACGGCGAACTGAAATTGGAGTTCGTCGAGCTCTTGGAGCGTTGCGCAGACATATCCGACTTCAATTTGTTTGCGAGTCAGCCTTACTTGCTGCTCTTGGCGGACTTGGTGGAGTTCTCTTAGGAGCCGTGATTACTATTGCCTATGCTCGTAGTCAAGATTGGATTATTTCGATCTCGATTAGCTCGCTTGGTGCCGGACTTGGGTTAGCTATTGTTATTGGTTCTATTGCTGGTTTGTATCCCGCAGCTCGCGCAGCTCGCCTTGATCCGGCTGAAGCCGTGCGCCCAAGGGTCTAACTCCAGGCTTTAAAAATAAGGCCGCAATGTAGACCAGACGTTCGTGTGCGCTTTAAAAATCATAAGACACCGAAACTGCAGAAAGTTCTGTGAGCATGTTGATGCGGCAGGAGAATTGACGGAGCATCGTCTCATCGATCTTCCTACTTGTGTAATGCTGGTTGCATGTCATCTGCCCCGGTCATGAATATCGATCCTGCCGATTTTTGGCAGGACCCGTACCCAACCCTTGCCGAAATGCGCTCTGTCGCTCCAATCTGCTACGTGCCAGAGCTCGGAGCAACTCTAATAACCCGTCGAGATGACATCCATACATGCGAAAAAAACGTGCCCGTCTTTTCATCGGATCAACCTAGCGGACTTATGAACGTACTCATGGGGCGAAACATGATGCGAAAAGACGGCGAAGAACACAGAAAAGAGCGATTCGTTTACTACCCAACCATCTCACCACGAAAGGTTGAACAAATTTGGGCTGCACTGTTTGTGGAACTGACAAACACCATTTTGGATCGCTTCGCTTCATCAGGTTCAACTGATCTTGTTCCCGATTACGCGATAGCCACGAGCGGAGAGGCGCTAAAAGCGATGACTGGATTGGTTCAGGTGAAATTCGAGGATCTTGATGCCTGGAGCCAAGCAATGATCGATGGTGTCGCGAACTACACAGGGGATCCTACTATCGAAGCGCGTTGCGTGTCCGCAACAGAAGCCATCGATCATGCTATCGATCAACGTCTGCCAGCCATTCAAGAAAACCCTGATGCAAGTTTGCTCTCAGTGATGACACAAGCTGGCATGCCAGACGAAATGGTGAGAGCAAACATCAAATTAACTATTTCCGGTGGACAAAATGAACCTCGTGACGCCATCGCCGGCACCATCTGGGCTCTCCTGGAACACCCTGACCAACTTGAATTAGTGACATCAGGAGATGTGTCCTGGCAGCAAGTCTTCGAAGAGTATTGTCGTTGGATAGCCCCTATTGGAATGTCACCTCGCCGGATAGCAACGGAACACTCCTATGGAGGAGTTGAGTTTGAACCTGAAGACCGAGTCTTTTTCATGTTCAGTTCAGCTAATCGCGACGAAAATTATTTCGACCACCCCAACGATTTTGACGTGACGCGAGACACCACCGCTGCATTGACCTTCGGTGCAGGACCACACTTTTGCGCTGGAGCTGCTGCCTCGAGAAGCTTAGTTGGCGATGTCGCGCTACCAAAGATTTTCGAACGCCTAGAGGGACTCCGTCTGGACCCGGATGCTCCACCAGTTGAATTCAGAGGCTGGGCGTTTCGCGGACCACTCTCGGTACCAGTGTTATGGGGAAATGGCAGCTAAGCCATCTGTGTAAACCCACCAACTGCCGGATCCTCGCCCACATCAATTCCAAGAGCATTAATTCTTATTCCATGACCCCAAGTAGAGTCGTTAATATGGGAATGCGATGAATATCATAATCCTCCGCCCCTAAAGATTTGTTGATAAGTCGAATCACTTAGTTCTTGTGGTGTGGCGTTGTTCTGTCTCTGTCTCTGTTTGCTGTCTGAAATAGATCTTTT